>Ga0265314_10000674_pt1 | contig 41721 bp, 40 predicted proteins | sample 4126metaG_FD_203106 | JGI IMG/M metagenome (GOLD analysis project Ga0265314, IMG submission 203106) | Rhizosphere microbial communities from Carex aquatilis grown in University of Washington, Seatle, WA, United States - 4-1-26 metaG | ecosystem: Host-associated > Plants > Roots > Rhizosphere >...
CACCGAAAGAGCTTCGTTTCAGATTCGCGCGGAATTCCAGAACATCTTCAACCGCGTGTTCTATTCGGTGCCCTCCACTGCCGGAGCGACGACCATCACCTCGCCCACCGGCCACGGGAACAGCTTGAGCGGCACCACCGGCTTATTGTCCACCGGCTGGGGATATGTGAACTGGCTTCAGGGCGCTGGAGCCCTGCCGCGAAGCGGTCAAATCGTGGGGAGGTTCTCGTTCTAAGTCCGGGGCGCCGGTGGTCCATCCCGCCGGCGCTTTCCGCATAGTCTAAGGGAATGGCCCGCCGCTCCTCAGTTGTGCGACGCGAGCCTGTCGATGCCAAACCGGTCCACGGCCCGCAAGGAGGCACGCCGGCTCCGGTGGTATCGGATGGCTCCCGCCACTTCGTTCCCCGCCATCTCCTCCCATGGCTGCTCCTATTTGCCGCCAGCGGCTGCGCGGCACTCATTTACGAGATCGTCTGGTTCCAGTTGCTGCAATTCGTAATCGGCTCGTCGGCCGTATCCCTGGGTCTGCTGTTGGCGGCCTACATGGGCGGCCTGTGTTTGGGTAGCGCCGCTCTGCCACGGCTGGTTTCCGCGCAATGGGGCGTCCGATGGGCACCGATGCGAGTATACGCGCTGCTGGAATTGGGAATCGGTGCGTTTGGAATCCTTGCCCTGTTCGGAGTTCCGTTGATCGGACGCATGTACCTTGCGGGTCCGACGACCGGGATTCCGGGGATGGTGTTGCGAGGCGTGATTGCGGCCGCATGCCTGCTGCCGCCGACCGTGTTGATGGGTGCTTCGCTTCCCGCCATCTCGCGCTGCGTCGAAACCACGCCCACGGGAATTTCGCGGCTGGGCCTCCTGTATAGCGCCAATATCGCGGGAGCCGTGATCGGCTGCCTGGCGGCGGGTTTCTATCTGCTCCGCGTTTACGATATGGCGGTCGCGACCTATATAGCCGCGGCCATTAACCTCGCGGTGGCGCTGCTCGCCTGGGCCTTGGCGGCACGCGCGGAATATAAGCCTGCCATGGATGCGGGAACCTCGCGGGCAGTACACCGGGCGCGGGGTGCGTGGCTCGTATATGTGGCGATCGCACTTTCGGGACTGGCCGCGCTGGGCGCCGAAGTGGTGTGGACGCGGCTGCTCTCGTTGTTGCTAGGCGCGACGGTCTATACCTTTTCGATCATTCTCGCCGTGTTTTTGTTCGGTCTTTGGGCCGGCAGCGGAGCCGGTTCGTTTCTGGCTCGCAGGCTCGAAAGAGTGTCCGGCCAACCGCAATTGGCGCTGGCCGGCTGCCAGATCCTGCTCGCCGCGGCCATCGCCTGGACCGCCTTCACGCTGACCTACATACTGCCCTATTGGCCAGTCGATCCATGGCTCTCAACTAGCCCCTGGTTTACTTTCGATCTCGATATCGCACGTTGCCTGCGGGCCATTTTCCCCGCGACGTTGCTGTGGGGCGCCAGCTTCCCATTGGCGCTGGCTGCAGCGGCTGCGGAGGGAGAGGATCCTGCCCGGCTTGCAGGGGAGGTCTACGCAGCCAATACCGCGGGTTCTATCGTGGGCGCGCTGGCGTTCAGCCTGCTCCTGATTCCTGCCATGGGAACCGGAGGCGCGCAGCAATTGTTGATCTGGGTGGCGGCGGCCGGCGCGCTGGTCGCGCTGGGGGCAGCAGCCTTGACGGCGGGGAAAAGCCTTCGCGTCCTCGTCGCCGTTACCGGACTGGCTGGCGTGGCGCTGGCGTGGGTGTTATCCGCGACCGTCGCCGGTGTTCCCTGGCAGGTGATCGCGTACGGACACCGCGTCGCGCCCATTCTGCGGGGCTTGGCCGTTGCACTGGATGCACAAGCACAGACACTGTTCGTGGGCGAGGGAATGAACTCCTCCGTGGTGATCACCAAGCGCGGAGACCAACGATTCTTCTATGTCAGCGGTAAATCGGAGGCTTCCTCCGTTCCAGTTGATATGCGACTCCAGCGCATGATGGGGCACCTTCCGGCGCTGGTTCATCCCGCGCCGCGCTCGGTACTGGTGGTCGGATTCGGCGCCGGAGTTACCGCTGGATCCTTCGTTCCTTATCCGGAGGTGCGGCGCATCGTGGTGTGCGAGTTGGAACGCATGATTCCCCCTGCCTCGGATGAGTTTTTTGGCAAGGAAAATTACAAAGTGCTGCACGACCCGCGCACGCAGGTGATTTACGACGATGCCCGGCATTACGTTTATACGGCTCCGGAGAAGTTCGATATCATCACCACCGACCCCATCCATCCGTGGGTAAAAGGCACGTCCACGTTGTACTCGAAGGAGTATTACCAGTTAGTGAAAAGCCGCCTCAATCCGGGGGGCGTAGTGGCGCAATGGCTGCCGCTTTACGACAGCGATGAAGAGACCGTCAAGACCGAGCTGGCGACTTTCTTCAGCGTTTTTCCCAACGGAACCGTGTGGAGCAACTTCCTTGGCGGCGACGGTTACGACATGGTTCTGCTGGGCCGCTCGGACGAATCTCCCATCAACATCGATGCGATCCAGCGCCGGCTGAGTCAGCCCGGTTACGCCGGCGTGTCGGCTTCGCTCGCCGAAATAGGATTCCTTTCCGGGACGGATTTGCTGGCAACCTACGCGGGCAGAGCCTCGGATTTGGAGCCGATGCTAGCAGGCGTGCGGATCAACGAGGATCTCAATTTGCACTTGCAGTACATGGCTGGACTTGGGCTGAACGTGTTGATGTCGCCTCAGATCTATCGCGATATTCTGGCCTACCGCAGGTTCCCCGATGGTCTGCTGGCCGGAAGCGAGGAGCCGATGAATGCCTTGCGCGCGGTGTTAGGCAAGCCGGCTCGCACATTTTAGCCGGTGCGGCAGAAACAGGCGGGGTAAGCTGAAGAAGCCGCATGAAAGCATGTAAACGAAGCAGGTGGCTTAACTAGGAACTACCGGGTAGGCCGGGAATCAGCGCGAAGTGCCGCTACCCTGGGCCACAGCTTTGCCCTTCTGGGTGTGGGCCGGGTAGTGATCGAACAGCCACTTCTCGATCTTTTCCTTTTGCGTGGCAAGGACGACGCGTTGCCATTTCACGATACCGGTACGCTCGCTGTACTCGGCCATGACGTAGGAACCCTCGTTGAGCACTTCGATCAGGCCGTCGGTCTTGGCCCGCTTAAAGTGATAGGAAGAAAGTGTGGGATGGCGATCTTGCATCTGCAACCATGATAGCAGATACCCCCAAATCTGGCCTCCCCCAGCCGGAAAATGCCTGAAAATGCTCGACTAATGCTATACTGGGATTGTACCGGAAGTCATACCGCGCCCGTCCGTTGGTTTAAGTTCCTGCCTGGCTCGCTGATTCCCGCTCTTCAACACACTTAATGAACACTTTTTCCGTACTACCGCTTTCGACCGCCCTGCAGACTAACTTGGCGCGGAATGGATTCGTCCATCCCACGCCGGTGCAAGCCAAGGCGATCCCCCAACAACTCGCCGGCCACGACCTCGTGATCACGGCGCAAACCGGCACGGGCAAGACGCTTGCGTTTCTGCTTCCGATGCTCGAAAAGCTGACTGCCCAAGGCAACGTGCCGGGCGTGAGCGCGCTGATTTTGACTCCGACTCGAGAACTTGCGATACAGATCAGCGAGGCCTTTTCTCTGCTCGCCGCCGGCACGGGGATCCGCTCCGCTGTCGTGGTGGGCGGCCTGAACGAACAAACGCAGTTGAACGCGATTCGCAGGGGTGCGCAGGTGGTCATCGCCACTCCCGGCCGGCTCAATGACTTTCTGGAACGTAATCTTGTAAAACTCGGCTCAGCTCACACTCTGATCCTGGACGAAGCCGACCGGATGCTGGACATGGGCTTCTTGCCCACCATCAAGAAGATCCTGGCGCTGTTGCCCGTCGCGCGCCAGACGGTATTCTGTTCCGCCACCATCGAAGCCTCCGTGGCGCCGCTGATTAAGAGTTATCTGAAGAACCCGATTCGGATTGAGGTCGGTTCCACCACGAAGCCGGCTGCGGAAATCGATCTGCACGTGTACGAAGTGGAACAGGATCGCAAGCTGGGTCTGCTCGAAAAGATGCTCCAGGATGAGACGGGCTCGTTCCTGGTATTCGCCCGCACCAAGCACGGAGCGGATCGCCTGGCCAAGAAGCTTGCCCGCACTGGATCCAAAGCCGCCGCGATTCACGGAGACCGCACACAATCGCAGCGCAACATGGCCCTGCGCGGATTCCAGGAAGGCAGCTATCGCGTCCTGGTGGCCACCGACGTTGCCGCACGTGGAGTTCACGTGGAAGGAATCGCGCACGTGGTCAATTACGATCTGCCGCAAGTGCCCGAGGATTTCATCCACCGAGTGGGCCGAACAGGCCGCGCTGGGCTAAAAGGTACCGCGTCGACGTTCAGCACGCGCAGTGAGCGCGGCGAGATCCGCAAGATCGAGCAGCTGCTGCAACTCCAATTGACGAAGCGTCCGGTGCCGTCAGGCCTTGAGCAAGAGGTGCGCGGCGCTGTCCATGGAACTCCTCCTCCGTTCCGAGAGCGCGAGCCGCGTGCTCACGCTGCTCGCAGCTTTTCCCCTAGAGCGAAGTTTTCGCGCAGAAAAGGCTGAGGAACACAGGTGGGACAATAAACTATGGACAACGTGACGTTTGAAACTCATGATCTTCGAGTTCGCATCGAAGACAATGTCGCCCGCATCGACCAGCGCAGCCTGAGTGGCGAGCCGTGGAAGGAAATCGATCACAGCGATCTGCCGGTTACCGCTCAATGGCGGGACAGCTCAATCCGGACTTCGCCCCTGAGAGTTGCGCTCGTCGCTTTTGAGCGCGAGAATCCCGGCAATAAGACCTTGCGCACCGCCCTCGGCGCGTAAGGCCGCGCTCTTTGCGCTAAAAGCAAAAAGGCGCCGGGCAGCGAATTGCCACCCGGCGCCTTTTTCTTAAAGCTAAATTCCTACCAGCGTTTGTCGCGACGTTGGCCACCGCCGCCAGATCCGCGATCCGTCTTCGGGTGTGCTTCATTCACGTTCAACGCTCTGCCATCCAAGTCCCTGCCATTGAGTTCGTTGATGGCGCGATCCGCATCCGCGTTGACGCTCATCTCGACAAACCCGAACCCTCTCGCCTGTCCGGTATCCCGGTCCGTAACGATGCTGACGCGGTCCACGGCTCCGTACGCCTCGAACAGCGATCGAACTGCACCTTCGGTAGCACCGAAGCTCAGGTTTCCTACAAAAATATTCTTCATTTGGTCCTTTAATCTTGAGTTGGTGAATCGGGGCAGGATCGGACGAGGGCGGCGGACCGGACTAATGCGACGATGCCAGAACTACTTAGACCTTCACTCTACCACGGGATGGTACTACTTACTTAGAAATGTTTGGGTTCCAGCCCATGTCCTCTGTGAGCCGGTCCCGTGAATCGCGGTAGGCGACCTCGGCGGCCGCGGCCCGCGCCTGCGCTTCCTTCGTATCGGAACCTTCCAGGGCGGCCCGCAGACGACTCATCTGTAAGGCCCACTCGTCGAAGGCCCCCTTGTAATCTTTTCGAAGCTTTTCAGAGTGCGTGGTGTCTCTCATGATCTCAGCGGTCACGTTTATCCAGACGTTTTTCGAGGACCTATAGTTCGCGTAATGGCACATTTCTTTTCCATTACTCCCGGAGCGCCGCGCGGCCTAAGCGTGCGACAAGAACAATGCGAGGGGAGGGACAAGTGGGTAAACTCGCTGAATTTCAACGAGGCGATGATATTATGACAAAAGTTGCCCCCGGCCAAAATCCCGACGCTCCGTGAGCAAGCTCTCCGGTTCCACCAATACCTCGCTGAAGTAAAATCGCAGACGCCGCTAAATCCTCCTCGCGTGATCTGGTACCCATGGGAAACCCTGAGCCAGTTGGGAGTTCTCGATACTTTCCTCGAGAATGATTTCGAGGCGTTGAAGCACATGGTCGGCCACGATCCGGTGCTCGACGTTGGCTGCGGCGATGGAGACATAGCATTCTTCCTCGAAACTCTCGGGATGCAGGTGGACGCCGTCGATTACGCGCCCACCAATAATAATGCGCTGCTGGGGGTCCACGCACTCAAGCAGAAACTCGGCTCCTCGGTCCGAATCCATGAGGTCGACCTCGACAAACGGCCCACTTTGCCGTCTTCTAACTATGGATTTACAGTGATGCTGGGGGTCCTATATCACTTGAAGAATCCATTCCTGGTGTTGGAAGCTCTCGCGAATGCTTCACGCTACATCTTTCTGAGCACCCGTATCGCCTCTCTCGGCCCCGACCGCCAAACCGATTTCGGCGCCCTGCCGCTTGCCTACCTGGTAGAAGAAGACGAGCTCAATAACGACGAGACAAACTTCTGGATATTCTCCGAGAAAGCCTTGCAGCGAGTCATGCGGCGCGCCGGGTGGGACGTGATTCGTTATGCAACGTTTGGCCCGGCGGCAACGGCGGACCCGGTTACCGACGAGGGTGACGCGCGGGCTTTCATCCTGGCCAAAAGCCGCCTGGCCGGGCCGCCGCGAGGTTTCCGTCTGCGCGAGGGCTGGCATCAGCTCGAAGACAACGCCTGGCGCTGGACCGAACGAACCTTTTCGATGGAATTGGACACATCCGCGTCCCTCCAACCGGCCACGCTTCGCTTCGCGTTCCAATTGCCGGAAATCGTGTTTGCCCAGACACCCGTATTGAATCTGGCTGTGCGCATCAACGGCACGGCGGTCGCTTCTGGCATCTACTCCATGCCCGGTGAACACGAATACATCGCCACTGTACCCCCGACGGACGGCCAAGTATCGATCGCCGAATTCGAGCTTGACCGCGCCATCGCTCCCACCGATCAGGACCGCAGAGAACTGGGGCTGATCGTGGACTTCTCTGGCGAAGCGCCTATCAAACTCTCCTATACCAAATAGCTTGGTGCGGTTTAGCGCCAACTAACGTGCTTGTGCCTCCGACTCCTGTAGAATGCGTGAGGAGCACTGTGTGGTGATTTGGCGCTCGTCGTGGGTTCGTGTACCGCTCAGTCTGGCTATCATCGCCGGCATCACCGGGGTGTGTTCCGGACTATCGGACGTAAACGCCACGACCGCCGGTTTTGCCTACCTTCTGGGTATTCTCCTGATCTCGGCAGCCTGGGGACTGATCGAAGCTCTAGTGGCGTCGGTCACAGGTATGGCCTGTTTCAGCTACTTCTTTCTCCCTCCGATCGGGCGCCTGATAATTTCCGATCCCCAGAACTGGGTTGCCCTTTTCACCTTTCTCGCCACAGCGTTGGTGGCGAGCCATCTTTCGGATCGTGCCCGGAAACAGACCCTGGAAGCGAAGCGCCGCCAGCGGGAGACGGAGCAACTTTACGAACTCAGCCGGGACATTCTCCTGACCGGAAGTGCCGGGCCTATCGGCTTTCATGTCGCCCAGAATCTCGCCCGCATTTTCGATTGCCGCTCGGTCGCACTTTATGATCCGAGGACGGATCAGGTTTTTTATGGGGGGCGGGACAGTCCGCCGGGTATTGAGGCGGAACTGAGACAGGCCGTCGGTGAAGGCAGGAGCACGTCTGACGCGGCCCCGGAGCTGCTGATCGCGGCCATCACGACCGGCGGACAGGCGCTCGGAAGCCTGGCACTCACCGGAATCTCTCTTTCAGAGAGCGCCTTGCAGGCTCTGCTGAGATTAGTCGCGATCGCACTGGAGCGGGTCCGCACACAGGAAGCGGGAACCCGTGCCGAAGCCGCCCGGCAAAGCGAGGAATTCAAGTCGACCCTGCTCGACGCTATCGCGCACGAGTTCAAGACCCCGCTCACATCCATTAAGGCAGCATCCACTTCGGTGCTGACCGACATCCCCGATCTGCAGCCGCAAGTCTTCGAACTGACGTCGATCATCGACGAGGAGGCCAGCCGTTTAAACCTGCTGGTGACGGACGCGGTCCGCATGGCTCAGATCGACGCCAGCAAAATCCAGTTGGAACGGCGCGCGGTGGTTGTACGGGAGTTCGTGTGCCGGGTGCTGCAGGACTTTGGACCGCGCTTGGATGGGCGCAGCCTGCGGGTCGACTTAGGAAATGATCTGCCGCGAGTTTTCGCGGATCCGGACCTGGCCTCCCTGGCTTTACGGCAAGTCATCGATAATGGCTTGAAATATTCGTCACCTGCGACGGAGCTGCAATTCGCCGCTGAAACCGGCTCAGGCAGCGTAACCATTCGAGTTCGGGATCGAGGCCCGGGAATCCCCGACGCGGAACGCGAACGCATCTTTGACCGGTTCTACCGCCGCCAATCCGCGAAAGAACGCGTTCCCGGAAGCGGCATGGGACTGTACATCGCCCGGGAAATCGCGCGTGCGCACGGCGGCGATCTTTGGGTGGAAAGCATCCAGGGATCGGGTTCGGAATTCTGCCTGACGCTGCCCATCGAGAAGGAGGCGCTTCCAGCATGAGCTTCGGCCGCGTACTGGTTGTGGATGACGAGCCGCAAATCCGGCGCGTCTTACGTTCCACGCTCACGGCGCGCGGCTACGAAGTTCACGATGTGCGCACCGGCGAAGACGCACTGGAGTCGATCCGGGAGAGCCGCTTCGATCTCGTGCTGTTGGACGTGAATATGCCCGGCATGAGCGGGTTGGCAGCATGCCGGGAGATCCGCGCGGGGTCCGAGGTCGCGATCATCATGCTCACCGTGAGTGACTCGGAGGAGGATAAGGTCGCCGCTCTGGATGCGGGAGCGGACGATTACGTGACCAAGCCCTTTGGCACCCCGGAACTGCTCGCGCGGATTCGTGCCGCGCTGCGGCGTCTCCCGACGTCCCTGGAGCGCGATCAGGCGGTTCAAGTCGGCGACCTGCAAATCAATCTGATGCTCCGGCGGGTGGTCGCGAAGGACCATGAGATTCGGCTTACGCCCAAGGAATTCGACCTTCTGCATTACCTGGTGGTGAATCCCAATGTCCCGATCCCCCACGCCCGCCTTCTTCAGGCCGTGTGGGGCCCCGATTACGGCGATCAGGTTCAGTATTTGCGGGTGTTCGTGAATCAGCTCCGGAAGAAGATCGAGCCGGACCCGTCGAATCCGCGCTACATCCTGACCGAACCTTGGATCGGCTACAAATTCGCGATTGCCCGCTGAATCTCCGCCGCCTCTGGAGGCGCCGCCCATCTTTATCTTTTCTTCACGGAATCTCTATGACTTCTTTACGCTCTTCCAGATAGTGTTTGAACGGAGGGGTTCAAAATCATGGTAAAAATCGAAGCGATTATCCAGCCGTTCAAGCTGGACGAGGTCAAGGCCTCGCTCACCAGCCTTGGAGTGGAAGGAGTTACGATCCTCCACGTCCTGGGCCACGCTGGCCCGGACGGACTGAAGGCGCGCTACCGCGGCGGCGAATACCACGTAGACGTGCCCAAGGTGAAGCTGGAAATGTTGGTCTCGTCGCATCGCGCCGACGAAGTGATCGACGCCATTTCGCGCGCGGCCCGAACGGGCGCGGCGGGTGATGACGGCACGATTCTGGTCTACGAAATCGCGGACGCGATCCGAATCCGCAATGGCCGCCGGATGGAATTCGCGCTCTCGGATTGAGGGCGAGGCTCCCTTTCTGGCGGTCTTTATAACTTTTTCACCCTTTCCTTATGACTTCCTGATGAACTTCCCCGTATGATCGTTCTTTCGTAATGCGGTTGTTGCCCCGTCTGCAACTCAAAATCCAACCAGGAGAGTGACGCGTGCGGTTACAACCACATAGATTAAGAACGGGATTCTTATTGGCCCTTGCAGTAGCCTTGTCAGCCGGGATGCTTGCAGTCGGGCCCGCCCTCGCGCAGGACCAGCCGAAGCCCGATCCGGCCGGAATCGCCACCGGTGATAAAACCAATGCTGTCGACGCGGGTGGGACCTCCTTCATGGTCACCGAACCCACCGACAAGACCGCGCCAGACTACGCCACGAACAAAAAAGCGTTCGATGACTTCAAAGCTCAGGCCGACAAGGAACCGCTGGCCATAAAACTCGCCGATTCTGTCGGACACGTGCGCGTGGCGACCAATGCATCCTGGACCCTGATCACCGGATACCTGGTGCTCTTCATGCAGGCCGGTTTTGCGCTGCTTACTTGCGGGCTGGTGCGAAAGAAGAATGCGGGCCATCTCATGATGCTGAATTTCGCCGCGTACGTGTTTGCATTTCTCGCATACTATGCCGTGGGCTACGCCTTCCAGTTCGGAGCCGTCGCCGTGAATGCCGCTCCGACGAACCTGGGCGGCACGCCTACGTTGAACCACTTCTTGCTGGGAGGATTTCTGGGGGGCAAGGGTTTCTTCCTGACGGGTCCGGCTTACGACGCCGGAAGCAACGTACTGACGCTGTTCGAAGTGGTGTTCATGGAGACCGCCGGATACATCATCGTCGGTTCGATCTGCGAACGCATCAACTTCTGGTCCTTCATCCTGTGCGAATTGTTCGTGGGCGGGATTCTGTATCCCGTGTTCGGTTGCTGGGTGTGGGGCGGCGGCTGGATGTCGCAGCTTGGAACGACCATGAACCTGGGCCACGGATACGTCGATTTCGCTGGATCCACGGTAGTGCATGCGGTGGGCGGCTTCTGCGCGATGGCGCTTTCTGTGGTTCTCGGGCCGCGCCTAGGGAAGTTTGGACCCGATGGGAAGGCACGAGCTTTCCCGGCGCACAATCTGGTGTACGTCGTCACCGGAACCTTCATCCTGCTATTCGGCTGGATGGGATTCAACCCTGGTTCGACCCTCGGCGCCACGGATCTTCGCATCTCGGTGATCGCCATCAATACCAATCTGGCGGCCGTGTCTGGAGCGGCCGTGGCGATGTTGCTGTGGTACTTCATGTTCGGCAAGCCGGATGTCACCATGGCGTGTAACGGCATGCTGGCCGGGCTGGTGGCGATCACCGCGCCCTGCGCCTTCGTATCGCCGACCTCCTCCGTGGTCATCGGCATCCTGGCGGGTATCGTGGTTTGCATGGGTGTTCTGTTCAACGACCGCGTCACCAAGATTGACGATCCCTGCGGAGCCATATCGGTCCACGGTTTCTGTGGATTCCTGGGAGCGGTCTGCGTCGGCATATTCGCGGACGGTACCTATGGTGCCGGCTGGAACGGCGTAGGCGCGACCACCTACTTGGGCCAAGCTGGCATGGGTGTCACGGGCCTTCTGCATGGCGATTCGCGCCAATTCATAGTGCAGCTCGGGGGCGCGGTTCTGTGCGCGGCCTGGGCCTTTGGCGCCACATTTATCGTCTTCAAAATCGTGAACGCCATCAAGTCGATGCGAGTATCGGTGGAAGCCGAGCAGGACGGGCTGGACGTTCCAGAGTTTGGGTTGCTGGGATATCCGGAAGACGTCTACAGCACGGAAACCTAGACGAGTCTGACCATGTTGGATTTGCGAAAACTCCAGACGTTTCGAGCGGTGGCGGTTACCAGTAACTTTACCCGCGCCGCAGCCCAACTGGGGTACTGCCAATCCAACGTGACCACGCACATTCAAGCGCTCGAGCGGGAATGGGGTGTCTTCCTGTTCGAGCGCTCCCGATTGTCGAAGACCGTCGTCCTCACTGAGGAAGGACGGCAGGCCCTGGAGTACGCAGACCGCCTCCTGGCGTTGGCCGCGGAAACCAAGGCTGCGTTACATTCGGTCGCGAGCGACACACGCTGAGAGCCCCCCCACCTTAGTACTGAGGTTTCGTTCCCTGCGGGAATTTGGTACCACCCCGGTTTGTAGCCCATTACCTATTCGCGAAAACTTTTCCTGTCCGTATTCTGGGGCTGTCAGGGAGATGTTATGGAACCAACCCAGCTTCAGCTTTTAGTTAACATCGTTACGATTACCGGTGCAGCCAGCCTCGCTGGCTACTGTTACCTTCTCAAGAAGGAGAACCGCAGGCTCGCCAACCAAACTCAAAAGGGATCGCCCAAGGCCGAGGTCGTGCAAACTGTCGTTCATCTTTCATCTGCTGCACCGGCATCCGCGGCGAAGCCCGTAGACGCGGTGGAGATTGACATACGCACCTTGGCTTCCGCCCGCCGGACGCGATGGGTGAATGGGCTTGCATCGTCGATTTCGTAGCGAACCGGCGAGGATCACTTCTTGCCGGCCGCGGGATCGCGGATGCGGTTATTGAACTGGATCTCGTCCATGGGCGCGAAAATCATCTCGATCAACTCGCCCTTGGGCTGCAGCGTATACACCTTGGGGTCGCTGACCCACGGCTTCACGTAAAAAGTGGGATCGGTGACCTTGATGACCAACTCCATCTTGTCTTTGCTGACGCGCCGCCATCGTTCCTCGACTTTGGCGTCCGGGCTGATGGGTGTGCCCCATTCGTCGAACCACGCCCGCTCGTCGAGCGCCATGGTTTGCACCACTAGCGTGTCGCCCTCCCATTTGCCGACCGAATAACCGTACCAATACGGCCCTTCGGGAATATCGTCGGGAACAGGCCGGCCATCCATCCAGATCACGCGCCAGGTCTTGGCCCATTCAAATAATTGAACGATGCGGCCGGGAAGCTGCACCGTTTCGAAAGCGCGGTTGTAGACAAGTGTACGATACAACCCGGGAGGGTTGGCGCCGCCCATGGGATCGTTGCCGAACGCGGGAACCACCGCTCGCGGTCCTTTGCCCGGCTTATTGGCTTCCAGTTGCTTTTGCCCAGCGGGCGTGAACGCGAGCGCATCCGGACTCCATTGGGTCGTGGGCCCGCCGCGGCCACCGCCTCCTCCGCGGACCCAAACGCCGTCCAGACCGGCAGCCGTCTGGGCAAATGCCCCTGAGGCGAGCAGCATCGCAGTAATAAAAACAGATCGCATGATTCGGCTCCCGGATTACTGTTTCTTGGTCGGTTACTATTTCTTGGTCGGGTCCTTGCCGTTGACCAAAACCTTGCAGCCCAGGCACTCGCCCACCGGTTCTCCCGCCAGCGATGGGTGAACTTCAATGACCACCTGGTCGCCGGCTTTGAAAGAAGTCCGGGTGTACCCCTGTTTGACCATTAAGCCAGGGCTGAACATCTCAACCGAGAAGTTCCCGACTTTGCCATTCTCATCCTTGGTCTCCAGGAATAGCGCGGAGTGAGGGTTGCGCCAGAGGAACTGCACAACCGTTCCCTGTACGGGGACCACCTTTTTCTGATCGTAAGAAGTCGCAGTGCCGTGGTGCGCTGATAGAGGGACGACGGCGGCGATCAAGCCGATGCAGGCAGCAAGCTGTTTTGTCATTGGAAAAAAGCCTCTTTTCTAGATTCTATTTCTTTTCGTCGGGCTTGGTTGAATCGTACTGGATCTGCTTCAGCACTTCCGTCTGTCGCCCTAACTCAACCTTCCCCGCGGGAAACTCGCTCACGCTGAGCATGTAGGCTAGAACGTCGGTATCCTGCTCGCGGGTGAGGCGCCCGGGGCGATCCGCCGGCATCGAGGTTCGGATTCTCTCGAAGAGATCGCCGAGTGTGAGACCGTTCCAGTTGGAGGAGAACTCGCCTCCGGTGAGAGGCGGTGCGGATTCTCCGCCGCCGAGCGCCGATCCATGGCACGACGCGCAGTTGTTGGCATAGAGCGCGGCTCCACGTTCGGCTTGCTCGGAGGTGTAAACGCCGTCCCATACCGACCGCGTCGTCTGCGCGGCGAGGAAACCTGCTACAAGGATGATCACGAGCGGTGGAGCGGGCTTCAGCCTGCGACGGAGGCTTGAGCCTCCGCGTGCGTACGGGCGCTGAAGCACCCGTTGCAGGCTGAAGCCTGCTCCACCAATGTCAGTTCGTCGGCAGGCTATAGGCAATGTACTCGCCTGAGTAGGCTCCTCCACTGACGGCGACCACGATGTACTGTTTGCCGTCGACCACGTAGGTCATGGGCGAGCCGCTTTGCGGAGCGGGCATGAGCACCGCACCGACCTCGCGTCCCGTCGCTTTATCGTAAGCCCGCAGCATCGCACCGCGCGGATGTTGCGGAGTCGTCGTAATCTGGCTATCGCCCAGGATCACCAGCGTCTTGGTTACCACCAGGCCCACGCTGCCGGCTTGTCCGGTGTTTCCGATATCCATGTTCTTCAAAGCTGGATGGTTGCGGACTACGTCGGGCGTCTCGCCGTAAGGAACCTGCCATTGAAGGTCGCCACGATCGAGATTGATCGCCGAGATCACTCCGTATGGCGGCTTGAGAATGGAAAGACCTTGAATGGTCAATGCGCCTGCGGCTGGCGGTAGCGGTGGAGGTGGGGGAATTGGGGTAACTCGCGGTGCGGGCTTTGCAGGTGCTACGCGAGGCTGCTGCGGAGCGTCCGCCGCAGTGCCGAATCCGGGGCCTTCCGATACGCGGAACTCGGTGCCGTTGCGTCCCATCACGTAGCGAATGTCGGAAAAACCCTCGGGCGGCGTGCGCATGGAGATAGGGAACAGCGCCGACTGATTCGCCTGCGCGTAGACGATGTGCGTCTCGGGATCGTAGCCCGCGCCGGGCCAATTCGTGCCGCCGCTGGCGGTGCCCAGAGTCAGCGATCCGATTAAATTGTTATCGCCGACGATCGGCGGGAGAAACATCGGGCCGGTCTTGTAGCGCGCCACATTGTCCTTCGCCTGCGCTCGCAATTCAGGTGTGAAGTCGATCAGGTCGTCGGGCACATTGACGTACTGGCGGCCGTAAGCCGGAGGCTTAGTCGGAAACGGCTGCGTGGGCGACGTCTTTTCACCGGGCACGTCGGATTGTGGAACCGGACGCTCTTCGATGGGCCATACCGGCTCGCCCGTCACGCGATCGAACACGTAGAGGAAAGCCTCTTTGCTGGGCAGCGCGACGGCCTTGATGGCTTTGCCGTTGACATTGATGTCGGCCAGAATCGGCGCCGACGATAGATCGTAATCCCAGATGGGATGGTGCACCACCTGGAAGTGCCACTTGCGTTTGCCGGTCTTCAGATCGACACACACGAGGCTCTCGGCAAACATATTGTTTCCGGGGCGATGACCGCCATAGAAATCCGACGTGGGAGTTTCTACCGGCAGATACACCAGCCCGAGATCTTCGTCGACCGTCATCTGCGTCCAGACACCCGTATTTCCGTTGGTGGCCCATGACCCGTTCTCCCAGGTGTCGTTGCCGAACTCCCCGGGGCGGGGAATCGTGTTGAACGTCCACAGCAGCTTGCCGCTGCGCACGTCGAACGCGCGCACGTTGCCCTTGGCGTTGCTGTGTGTGACAACGGTCATGCCCTCTTTGAAGGACGACCCCACGATCACGACGTCTTTCACCACCAGCGGTGTGGCGTGCAGGCCAGCCTCACCCGTTTCGAGATCGATCTGCTGTCCGGTACCGCTCACCATGCCCTCTTTCAGATCAACGATTCCGCTTTTGCCGAAGCTCGAAATCGGCTGGCCGGTATGGGCGTTCAAAACCACCAGGCGATATCCCGTGGTGACGAACACGACGCGGTCGTCGCCTTTGCCATCGGTCCAGTAGGAGACGCCCCGGCCCGAGAGCTGGCGCGGAGCGATGGCCGCGCGGTTTCCTTCGCGCAGGCTGTATGACCAGATCACTTCTCCGGTCTTCGCATCCAGCGCCACCACGGAACGGCGCGTTCCAGCGGTCGTGTACAGCACGCCCTTCACCATCACGGGCGTCCCCTCCAGCTTGTATTCGGGGTGCGTGCCGAAGTTATCGGTCTTGAAGCGCCACGCCACCTCGAGCTGGTTAAAGTTGCCGGCGTTGATCTGATCGGCAGGCGAGTACTTGGTGCCTTTTAGGTCGGCTGTGTAGTAAGGCCACTCGCCGGACTTTGTTGATGGCTGGGTCGACGGTTGTTGCCCATAAACTGACAGCATGATGCACGCGAACAGAACGCTTCTGTACATGCGCCCTCCCTACTTTTTGATGGAGACCTTCACTTGCGCGTTCGACCAGCAGCATTGGAAGCCGCGTCCGCCGTCGCCGGTCCAATCGTTGGCGAGCACGTTTAAGACGTACTCTCCGGGCTCGCTGAACGTGGCTGTAGTGGACGCTTTGCCGCTGAACACGGGATTCGGGGCGCCCTGCACCTGGGCGCTTTCGGGTGTGCTTTCGATGGGGGGCCGATCGTTTGCGAAAGTCACGTTGCCGGGCCCGCGGAACTTGCTCCACGTCAGCGTTACGGCCGGTGTTCTAGGGCGAGTCGCACCCGGGATGACGCTCGCGTCGTCGGCGACCCAGATGTTCAGCGGAACGGGATTCGATGCATTCCCGGACAGCGCCTGCGACTGACCGCGCGGACCATTCACGAATGGACCGGATTGCGTGAACCCGATGAAGGGCGGCGTATTGCCGGTAGCATCCTTGAAAGGATTGAGCTCCCATAGCGGATCGAGACCCACGGGAACTTGCGCGGTTTTCCCGTTGGCGACGAGTGTCCACGTGAGCTTCTTGCCACCGAAATCCTTCGGGACGGTGACCGTGAACATCCCCCAGCGCCTTCGGGTGAGAAAGTGCGTCGGCTGCCCCTGATCGGGACCACCGGGATCGATGTGATTGTCGGAGCCGATGGGAATATCCAGTTCCTGCTTCAGATTCCGGTTGTAGTAACCGAAAAGAAGGCTGAAGCTGCCATCGGAGTTGGGGAACCAGCCTTCGTACGCCGGCGTGACGCCCTGGCCGGAGTCGTGCGGCGGCTCGATGTAGACCTGCTGCTGGGCACATAGAAACCTCGCGCCGAGCGCGAGGAGCACAAAGACGTTTCGGTTCATTATCGTTGCGCAACCGCCGTTCGTCATGTGCGCTCCTGGTAGGGAACCTGTCGACCGGTAGGTATTCTATCACGGAAGCCAGTATTGGTTACTGGGCTGGGGCGGTCAGTGAGGAAATGTCGTCTGTCCCCTTTTAGGGGCGAGGTTTCCAGCGGTAGCCGTCCTCAAACTCGATTCCCAGAAGGTAGCCAGTGGGACCCGACACGCAACTCCTTACTTTGCCGAGCAACTCCTGGTCTTGGTAGCCGAGAGCGAGAGTGGTTCCGACCTTCACGGGATGCTGAGAGCGTACCGAAGCGCCCGAACGGGAGATATCCGCCATGTCCGCTGGGGCATCCTGTTTCTCGCCAGTCTGATCGGTCCAGGATAGAAGTACGGTATCCGCGACCGGGACTCGGACGTCAAAACGCCTGTCATTCATGACAAACGTCCTATCGGCGGGGAAGGACGGATAATTTAGGGCGGCCTTACTTAGTTCTTCTTTACTCAGTTTTTCTTGGGCCAAACCACGCCCTGGTCCTTCTTGGTGACCGCCGCGAGCCCTTTATATACGAACTTCTGAACGCGCTGGCCGCGATAGGTCTCCGTGGTGAAGATGTTGCCCTTGGAGTCCGTGGCGATGCTATGGACGGCGTAGAACTGGCCGGGCTGGCGCCCGCCGTCGCCGAAGCTGGTCAGGACCTCGAGCGTCTCGCGCAGCATGATGTAGATCTTCTCGTTCGCGCCATCCACCAGGTACATGTACTTCTGCTGCGGGTCCTTCGAAAAGGCGATGTCCCACGCGGAGCCATCGCCGAGCGTGTTCTTCGCAATGAACGTTTCCTTAACGAACGTCCCGTCTGGTTTGAATACCTGGATCCGGTCATTGACGCGGTCGCAAACGTAGAGCAGGTTGTCGGTCGAAAGCTCTGCGCAGTGGACCGGATTGCGGAACTGCTGCGCGGGTGGGGCGTCGGCACGATAGGGTCCCAGGTTTGTGTCGTCGGGCTTGTTGCCGTAAGCGCCCCAGTGCCGTTTGTACTTGCCGGTATCGGCATCGAACACGATGACGCGCTTGTTGCCGTAGCCGTCGGCGATGTACAGCTCATTGGTCTTGGGGTCGACGAAGATTTTGGCGGGCAGGCCCAGGTTCTCAACGTCGTTGCTGCCCTGGCTGGCGCCGGTCTTGCCGATCCGCATCAGGAGTTTGCCCTCCTGAGTGAACTTCAATACCATGCTGTCGTGATATAGCGGCGGACCGCCCGGAGCAGCCTTCGCTGTCACATTTTGCTTTGCTTGGGCCTGCTTGGCCTGCGTCGCTGCGGCACCTGGCGCGGCGTTGCCCGCAGACTCGGCGGTCGCGGGCGCGTTCGCCGTGCGCCCGTTGCCGCCGATCCACACGTTGCCTTTGTAGTCGACCGTGATGCCGTGGTTCGATGCGGGCCACTCATACCCAGGGCCGTCCTCGCCTCCCCAACTGGCGAGCAGATTTCCGTCTTCGTCGAACTCGAGCACCGCGGGAGCGGGCTTGCAACACTCGGCGCGATTGGTGGCGGCGTACGTCTCCATGGCCTCGAGCGAACCGGCGCGATGAATGATCCAGATGTGATCCTTGCTATCGACCGACACCCCGATGGTGTTGCCCTGGATCCAGTGGTTGGGCAGCGGCTTCGGCCACATCGGGTCGACTTCAAACCTCGGCGCTTGAACGCCAGCGGCTTCCACGGTGGCTTTCTTCTCGAGTAAGGCGGACCCGATTCCGAGCCCGGCCAGCACAGCGGCAAACGTCAGACCGATACGCAGATTGCGTTGCATGTTTCTCCCTTTCGCCAGGTAAGAGTATATTCTAATGACTGGTCATGAGAAACCTCTGGATCGTTTTGGCGATTGGTGTGAGTCTGCTTGCGCAAGATAACTCCAAGCCGAATCCTTATCGGACCATCGAGAACTGGGCCAAGCTGCCGGATGGAAGATCGTGGGGCTCGACCAGCGCTGTGGATATCGATCGCGACGGCAAAAGCGTCTGGGTCGCCGAACGATGCGGGGTTAATAGCTGCGCCGGGAAGGCCGACGATCCCATCCTGCACTTCGATGCTTCGGGCAAGCTGATCAAGAGCTTCGGATCGGGCATGTTTCTTTTCCCGCACGGCATCGCGATCGACAAGGACGACAATGTTTGGATCACCGACGGCCAGGCGGCGAACGGCAAGGGATTTACGGTCGTCAAGTTCAGCCCGGATGGAAAGGTTCTAATGACGCTGGGCGCGCCCAATCAACCCGTCGCGTTTAACCAGCCTAATGATGTAGCGATCGCGCCAAACGGCGACATTTTTGTCGCGGAAGGGCACACGCCGATGATGGGCTCGGCGCAGATATTGAAGTTCAACAAGGATGGGAAGTTCCTCATGAAATGGGGAAAGCACGGGTCGGGGCCAGGCGAATTCGAAGTGCCGCATACATTGGCGTTCGATTCGCGAGGACGATTGTTTGTGGGCGATCGTGCGAATAATCGCATCCAGATCTTCGATCAGGACGGGAAATATCTCGACCAATGGAAACAGTTCTCGCGTCCGAGCGGAATGTATATCGATAAGAACGACATTCTCTACGTCACCGATTCGGAGTCGACCGACAAGGAAGGCTATGGTTACAATCCGGGCTGGAAGCGAGGCATCCGGATCGGCAGCGCGAAAGACGGCGTGGTGACTTCGTTCATTCCCGATCCCTTAGTTCCGACTGGCGCGCTTCCGGCGACGAGCGCGGCGGAGGGAATCGCGGTGGATGCGGATGGCGTGATTTACGGCGCCGAAGTGGGTTCGAAATCCTTAAAACGGTACGTTAAGGCCGCGAAGTAGCGGCGCCACGCAGAAAGAGCACGCCGAGCAATCGGCCGATCTGGCTCGGCGAGAGCGGTCCGCCGCGGCGGTACCACACCATCACGCGGTTCATGATCCCGAGCAACGCAAGAGACAGGTACTTCACTTCGATGTCCCGGCGCAAGACTCCAGCGTCCTGCGCTTCCTGCAACACGGCGCGCACCATGTTTTCGTAGGCGTCGCGCAGTTTCATGATTTGGCCGAAGCGGTCCTCAGAGAGCGCGTGCATTTCCGTGAAGGTAGTGGAATGCTGAGCTTCATCCCGCAGAAGGCTCTCGATGTGACTGGAGATCAGAGTTTGCACGCGATCCAGAGGGTCCTGGTGGTCTCGAATCGCCGTCTCAACGTCGTTCCGAATTTGGGTCAGGGCGGACTGGCAAATGAGGAACAATAAATCCTCTTTGCTTTCGACGTGATAGTACAGCGTAGCCTTCTGGATGCCCAGAAGTTTCGCGACCTCGCGTGTGCTGGTGGCGGCATAACCTTTGCGCGAGAAGAGTCCAACGGCGGCGTCGAGAGCTCGCGACAGCGCGGGATTGTCCGGCGCTATGGAAGTCTTGCGGAGACGCGTGGTTGGTTTCTTCTCACCTTCCCTCTGGGGGGCACCGAGATCTGGCAGCGCCAGCCGGGTGCGCAGGCCGGGCGTCGCCGCGCCGTCGAGGAACACTTTCGTGAAAATGTCGGCCAAGTGACCTTCCGTGAGAGCTTTGCCTTTGCGGAACCATAACGAGGCATGGTTCAGGATGCTCATCAGTTCCAGATTCAGAAATTTCGCGGGGACGTCGCTTCGTAGCGCGTCCGCGATTTGGGCATCTTTCAGAAGGGATCGAGAAAAGTGCTCGTATTTGTCGCGTAATGCCAGCACTTCCGTGCGGTGACGCGCGGAAAGCGAGCGTAACTCGGTCAACTGGGTCACGTTGCGCTGCTGATATCGCAGCAACGTGGTGAGATGAGCGCGAATGAGTGACTTGATCCGGTCCAGCGGACGGTCTGCTTGGTCGACTGCGGCGGGCACGTCCTTAACAAAGGGCTCGAGCGCGGAGACGCAGATGCGATAGAGCAGATCCTCCTTATTGGCGATGTGGTGGTACAGTGACGCCTGTTGAATGCCGAAGGCGGTAGCGATCTCCCGGGTCGTGGTTGCGGCATACCCTTGACGCCAGAAGAGTTCGGAGGCCGTATCGAAGAGCCGGTCGGTGGTTGCGCTCTCCGGAGCTGAGAATAAGGTTTGGTTCATGGGGCCGCCGCGACTGAGCCGGTAGCTTCTATTATCCGCGACCTTCCTTACCCCAAGTAGATAATCGTCTTACTCCGTAGCCATTTGGTTCCACCCGCTGTAGAGTGGGGCGAAACGTCGTATTCACAAGGGATCAATCGCTACATGCTCAAGTCGAGATTCGCAGTGCGGTTTTTGATAGTGGCGGCGCTGATGGCGCCCGTTGCCTTGGCGCAGCAAATCACCGTCTATAGCGGCGGCAGCCTCGCCATAGGGACCAGCGAGCAGTTGACCGCGTACGTGCCGCTGGCGGTGACGACCGTCAATTGGTCAGTGAACGGTGTCATCGGCGGCAATTCGACATATGGAACGATTTCGACGACGGGTCTGTATCTGGCGCCGGCGACGGTGCCTGCGGCCAATGCCGTGAGCGTGCAAGCGACCAGCACGGCGGATAGTTCGAAATTCGGCACGATCACGATTACGATCACGCAGCCTCCCGTGCAGTTGTGGAGCACATCGCCGACGTCGGTGCCGGTGGGTCCATTCACGATTTCGCTGAATGGAGCTAACTTCGGCGCGAATTCCACCGTGAACTTTGGGGGCGTGCCGCTCGCGACCACTTTAGTTTCATCGACCGGATTGAAAGCGACGGGCACGGCGACGGCGGCTCAGATAGGAACGAAGGTTCCGATCACGGTGACGAACAGCGGGCTCGGCGGGACCACGAGTTCTTCGGTCAACTTGAGCGTCACGGCGGCGCCGGTGGTGACGATCACGGTCGCGCCGGCGAGTGCGGGCGTGCCTGTTTCGACCACGAAGAAATTTACCGCGACCGTGACGGGATCCACCAACACCGCGGTGACGTGGAGCCTGGTTGGCAGCGGGACCATCTCGGCTACCGGCTTGTACACGGCGCCGGCCGCGGTGCCGAGTCCAGCGATCGTTACGGTGCAAGCTACTAGCGTGGCGAATCCTTCGGCGGTTGCGTCGGCGACGGTGACGATTCAACCTCCGCCACCTCCGCCGGTGACGGTAAGCGTCGCGCCGGTTAATGTGACGATCGCGCCGTCGGCGACACAGTTATTCACCGCCACGGTGACGAATTCGGCGAATACGAGTGTGACCTGGAGCGCGTCCGCCGGAACGATCTCCGCGGGCGGACTCTATACGGCCCCCGCCGTCGTGCCCAGTCCCGCGAACGTCACCATAACGGCCACGAGCGTCGCGAGCCCGGCATCCGGTGTAACGACGAGTGCCACGGCGACTGCGAATATCGTAGGGCCGCCGAATCCGGGGCCTGGTCTGGGCACGGCGAATCTGAGCGCGGGACGTTTTCTCGAACAAGCCACGTTCGGGCCGACCTCGGCGGACTTGGTGCACCTGCAGCAGATCGGGATCGATGCCTGGCTGACCGAACAACTCGGTATGCCCGAGACGCAGATCGTCGATCCGGGGGCCATGGGCAGCGGGGCACTGCAATCGCAGTATCTGAGCCGGTTGTCGCAGGCTCCTGATCAGCTGCGTCAGCGAGTGGCTTATGCGTTGAGCCAGATCATCGTCATCTCGATGAACAAGAATATCTATCCGGATGAAGTGGTGCCGTACCTCCAGATTCTGAGCCGGAATGCTTTCGGGAACTACCGGACCTTGCTCGGCGAGATATCCGTGAGTTCGCAGATGGGCAAGTATCTGGATCTGGCAGGGAGCACGAAGCCGGGTCCCGGGGGCGGCGCCAACGAGAACTATGCGCGCGAGTCGATGCAGCTCTTTAGCATCGGACTGAATATGCTGAATCCCGACGGGTCGCAGCAGTTGGACGCGCAGGGGCATCCGATTCCGACATATACTCAGGCCACCATTCAGCAGGTCGCGCTGGCGCTCACGGGATGGGTTTATCCGAATAACGCATGGGAGGATTTCAGCGGTCCGCTGGTGCCGCTCGAAGCCAATCACGACACGACACAGAAGACTTTCCTGGGTTGCACTCTTCCTGCGGGTCAGAACACCACGCAGGACATGAATGGTTTTCTCGATTGCCTCTTTAAGCACCCTAACGTCGGGCCGTTCATCGCGACCAGGTTGATCCGCAGCCTGGTGACGAGCAATCCGTCTCCTGCCTATATTCAGCGGGTTGCCGCAGTGTTCAATGACAATGGCGCGGGGGTGCGGGGCGATCTCGCGGCTGTCGTGAAGGCGATCTTGACCGACGCAGAAGCGCGCAATGACGCCGCGCCGCCCTCGTCGGGCCGCCTGAAGGAACCCATTTTGCACAGCGTTGCATTTGTGCGCGCTCTAAATGGGAGCATGTCGCCAACCAACGGTCTGCCCTGGATATTCTCGCGGATGGCGCAGACGCCCTTAACGCCCCCCTCGGTGTTCAGCTTCTATTCGCCGATGTACAAGATTCCGCAAACGCCTCTCTTCGGTCCCGAATTCCAAATCTACACGCCCACGGAATCGATCCTGCGCGGAAACTTCCTGTGGGAGACTATTTCGAATCCCGCGACGGACATGTCTCCGAGCCTGGCTCCGTTTACCGCGGTTGCGGGGAACACGCAGCAATTGATCGATGCCGTGGATCAGGCATTGCTCTACGGCCGCATGCCGGCGACGATGCGCCAGAGCCTGGCGAATGCGATCATGGCGCAGTCCGACAACAACAGCAGAGTGCAGACGGCGCTGTATTTGACGGCTCTGTCGGGTCTTTACGCGGTTCAATACTGAGGCAGGAGAGCCCATGACATTCAATAATTCACGTAGAAACTTCCTGCGCACCGGCGGAGCTTTTTTGACAGCCGCTGGAATGTCCCGCTTCGGATTGATGAACGCCTTCGCGCAAAACGCGCCGGATTACAAAGCGCTGGTGTGCATCTTCCTCCTGGGCGGCAATGACAGCCATAACATGCTGATCCCGCAGTCGCAGGCCGCTTTTAACGCGTACAAATCGATTCGCGGATCGCTGGCGCTGCCGGACAACAACGCGAAGCTGCTCCAGATTTCGGCCGCCGACGGCACTCCTTACGCGATCACCGACGGTCTGACATCCATCGCACCGCTGTGGGCGCAGAAGAAGCTCGCGGCCGTGGCGAATGTCGGAATGCTGGTGCAGCCGACCACCCGGCCGCAATACATCAATGGAACCGTGACCGTACCCACCAACCTGTTCTCACATGCCGACCAAGTGATTCAGATGCAGGCGGGCAATCCGAATGGCTCGGGCGGCACCGGCTGGGCGGGCCGCGTCGCCGATGCGGTGCAGTCCCTGAACGGATCGTCCAGCTTTCCGCCGTCGATTTCGATGGCGGGCTCGGCGCTGTTTTGCACCGGAAGCGTGGTGCAATCGGCCAGCTTGATTCCGGGATTCGACCTGACCCTCGATGGCATGACCGCGTGGCCATCTTCGGCAGCCGCCGCGAAGACACAAGCGTTGCAGGAGATCCTGACGTTCGATACAGGCATGTCGCTGGTGCAATCGGCGAACAAGGTTCATCAAGACGCGATCACGCTGAATGGCATGCTGCAAAGCCTGAACGCGGGTAGTCCGCTGGCGACCGTGTTTCCACAAACCGACATCGGGCAGCAACTGCAGCAAGTGGCCCAGATCATCCGGCTGCGGACATCGACGGGCATGAGCCGGCAGGTATTCTTCTGCTCGATTGGCGGGTTTGATACGCATTCGGGCGAAAGCTGGGGGCAGTGGGATCTGCTGCGGCAGGTCAGCGATGGGATGCTGGCGCTGTACAACGCCTCAATCGAAATGGGCATCGCCGATCAGGTGACGACATTTACGGAAAGCGATTTTGGACGGACGCTGCAGCCGAGCGGCAGCGGGTCCGATCACGGCTGGGGCAGTCATTATCTGGTGCTGGGCGGGGCAGTGAAGGGCGGAGACGTGTATGGAACTTTCCCGACGCTGGCGCTGGGTGGTCCCGACGATGCGAACAATCGCGGCGTACTGATTCCGACCACTTCGATCGATCAGTACGGGGCCACGATGGCGAAATGGTTCGGAGTCGGCGCGGCGATCCCGCAGGTGTTCCCGAACATCGCGAATTTCCCGACGGCGGACGTCGGGTTCATGGGATAGAAGCGGCTAAACTACTGCATTAAGGCGACGGCCTTCGAGAAGAGACCAGTCAGCGACCCGGTGGGGTCGTACTTGATGTTGGCGCCCCCCACGAACGATACCTGCTTCGCGACGATCGCCGTGGTGTCCGCCCCGCTGACGCCATTCGAGAAAGAGACATTCGTTGTCGGAAAATAGAGACTGCCGGTCAGATTCATATTGGCGCCGCCTGCGAACGTTGCGTTGCTGTTTGAAGTAATCGTCCGGTCCTGGTAGAACAGCACCCCTTGGTAGGTGCCCGATGTCGGCCCCGATAAAGTCACGGTTACGCCATTGGCGATGGTGAGGGACGCGTAGGTCGCGTTCGTACCTGTCAGGTAGAACATCAAGTTGCTGCCGCTGACAGTCACTCCGCCGCCAAATGTGAGACCTCCGCCATTAATGATGTAGATTCCCGGCGCGAAGGTGACACCCGTTACACCATTGGTAACCGTAATTCCGCCGCAGTACGTTCCCGGCTGGATGTTGGCTCCGTTTCCGGCAGTATACATGGAGGGATGGGCGGCGCAGGAACCGATGGTGGGCGCCGGTAAGGAGGCGAACGGATCGGCGACCGCCGGCTGCCCGGTCTTTAGGGTGGGAAAGCCCCCGACGCAACTGCAACCGCCGACGATGTCCAGCTCCGTACCGGTAACGCTGGATCCAGCAGCTATAGTCGCTGCTTGAGCGCTGCTGGAGTTTACCGCGATCTGGCAACCGGTCGCTGCCACTGTCGCGCCGTTGTTCACCAGGAACGCGTTCGGCGCGGACGGGTCGAGCACGATAATGCAGTCAGGCGAAACGGTGCCATCGAGTCCCGCCGTGGCTTTTGCCGTGATGGTGGAGGTCGCCGCAGCGCCGACAAAGCGGATCAGTCCTGTTTTGAGTGATCTTTGCACAGTGACGGCGAACGCAGGAATCGGAACGGAAGGAAGAGTGACCCCGGTAACGGTGGCCGGGAAACTCAACGTCACGGTGTCCGAGGCGGTCGCGCCGAACCCATTGAGCCGCGCATAGACGCAAGGGGTTCGGCCGTCCGTCGTAGTGCACGTGGACGATGCTATAGGAGGATTTCCGGTGCCGAATGGAAACGTCGCCGTGGCGTTGGTTCCGCGGAATATGCTCATCATTCCCGCCTGGGCGGCGGCATCCGCGGCAGCCTGCGCCATCTGCCGTTGCGCGTACATTTGCCCGCCATCGATCGCCAACCCAAGCGCAGCGATCAGAAAGATGCTCGTGGCCACCACCAGGAGGAGGACAGACTGTCCGTGCTCCAGCCAGGATCTCTTCGGAAGATCGTCTTGGCGGGGCCGATCCATCCGCCCTTTACGGCGCACAGTATTCTCCTGGGAGCTAGCAGAGCACTCGGAGAGCCGTTCCGAAAAGGCCCGCTGGCGATAGGCCTCAGTGGCGATCGTCAGCGGTAGTCGACACCTCCGGTTGCAGTAGTGAACGGTGAGCGACGGCGCCGCCCCAAAACAATCTTTGCTCAAACAAACTATGCTAAGAATGTTTTGTGAGCACTTCGCGTACCATGCCCGGCGGGTTTGCCGATCGAGCCACCCTTGAGAAAGGGCAGAATGGCCGATCGCTCTGCCGCTGGTGCAGTCTTGAGGTTCCCCCGCGCCGATTCACGTTCTGCTCGGACTGGTGCGTTCATGAATGGCGTCTTCGTACGGACCCCGGCTATTTGCGCGAACAGGTATTCGCCCGCGACAAGGGCGTGTGCGCGATTTGCCGGGTTGATTGCCGGACGGCATATTTCGATCTAAAACGCTCTCGCGGGACTCATCGGCAGAAGCTGCTCGCGCGCTGGGGGCTCAAGCGGATCAGCCGAAGAACGCTTTGGGACGCGGATCATATAGTTCCCGTGGTCGAGGGCGGTGGCGAATGCGATCTGGAGAACATCCGATCGTTGTGCCTGGTCTGCCACCGCCGCCAAACTTCAGAGCTGCGCCTACGACTGACTGCCGAACGATCCGTTTAGCAGGGCCGGCTAGTAAGGGTAGTACGGATCGTAGGAGCAGGCCGGGTTCGGAATCCAACGGCCATATTGATCGTAGTAGCCGCTCGGGCAGGCATTGCCGTAATAAGAAGGCCCGTAGTAGCCGCCGCCGTAATAATAGGGGTCGCCGTAATATCCGAAGTACGCGCCGCCGCGATAGCCACCTCCGTAGCCGCCGCGATAGCCGCGATCACGATCGAATCCACGGCGATCGCCTCGATCGGTGAAACCGCGCTGGCCGCCAGAAAATCCGCGTTGGCCGCCGGAGAAGGATCGTGCCGAGCCTCCTCCGCCTCCGCGCGGCGCGGAGAAACTTCGGCCGCCACCAGAAGAACCACGACTACCAGACGAATGATTTCCTCCTCCGCCACCGCCACGGTTCTGGGCGAATGTAACGTTCGGAGCTACCAGCATCAGCGCGCCGGTCAGCAAGGTCACAGGTATCAGACTGAGCTTCATATCAACCTCCCACTTCCGCTTTCCTGAGAGGCACACGGATTGCCAAATCCAAGTCACTGATAATTCAGACTTATTCGCGATGCGATCTGGCCGATTACCACCGCTTGTTGGCTCGCATCAGCCGGTCTTCTGGACAGAGCCCTGGCGGGCTCTGGTAGCTTGGGAGTTGATCTCTTTTTCCAATATCAACAAGCAGTATGGCAAACAGTTAATCTTTGTCGATGCTTCCTTTCAATTGAACCCCGGCGAGAAGGTTGGTTTGGTGGGCCCTAACGGCGCCGGCAAGACGACTCTCTTCCGCATGGTGGTCGGCGAGGAGTCGCCCGATGAAGGCGAGGTCTCGGTTCCCAAGAAGATGACCATCGGCTACTTTCGCCAGGACGTGGAAGAGATGAAGGGCCGGTCGGTGCTGGATGAAGCTATCGCGGGCAGCGGCCGAGCGGGCGATCTGCACCACGAGCTGGAGGATCTCCAGCGGGCCATGGAAGACCCGGCGCGTTCCAATGAGATGGACAAGATACTCGACCGCTTCGGCCACGTGCAGGAAGAGTACGACCATCTGGGCGGCTACGCGCTAGAGGCGCAAGCTCGCGAGGTGCTGCACGGCCTGGGTTTCCAGGACGACCAGGTCGATGGCGACGTGGGAGCGCTTTCGGGCGGGTGGAAAATGCGCGTTGCGCTGGCGCGGGTGCTGCTGGGCCGGCCCGATGTGCTGCTGATGGACGAACCGACCAACCACCTGGATATCGAGTCGATTGTCTGGCTGGAGCATTTTCTCAAGTCCTACGATGGCGCTGTGCTGATGACTTCGCACGACCGCGAGTTCATGAACCGCATCGTGTCGAAGATCGCGGAGATCGACGCGGGAGAGATCATCGCGTACTCGGGCGATTACGACTTCTACGAGCGCGAGCGTACGATTCGCGAGACCAACCAGCAGGCGGCCTTCTCGCGGCAGCAGGCGATGCTCGCCAAGGAACAGCGCTTCATCGATCGCTTCCGCACGCACGCGGCCAAAGCGGCTCAGGTGCAGAGTCGCATCAAGGCGCTGGACAAGATCGACAAGATCGAGCTGCCGAAACGACGGCAGGTAGTGAAATTCGAGTTCCGCGTTCCTCCGCGCTCGGGTGATCAGGTGGCCGTGATCGAGGATCTGCACAAGAGCTATGGCAAGCGGGTGATCTACGACGGCTTTAGTCTCACGGTCCGCAGAGGCGAGCGTTGGGCGGTGATGGGCCGGAACGGCGCGGGCAAGACGACGCTGCTCAAGATGATCGCGGGCGCCAGCGCTCCCGATTCGGGAAACGTGCGCCTGGGGGCGAGCCTAACGATGGGATACTTCGCGCAGCAATCGTTGGATGTGCTGAATCCGGATTTGACGGTGATCGAACAGCTCATCGGCGATTTTCCTCAAGAAGGCCTCGGAACACTGCGCACACTGGCGGGGGCATTCCAGTTTTCGGGCGACGATGTGGATAAGAAAATCCGGTCGCTATCGGGCGGCGAGAAATCGCGGCTCGCAATGGCGCGGATGCTCTTCAACCCGCCGAATTTCCTGGTGCTGGATGAGCCGACCAATCACCTGGATCTGGCCACCAAGGAGATGCTGGTGGAGGCGCTCAAAGATTTCGAAGGCACAATGATTTTTGTGTCGCACGATCGGATGTTCCTGCGCGGCCTGGGCTCACGAGTGCTGGAACTCGGTGGCGAGACTGGCACGGATCGCACACCGGTGGTTTATCCGGGGTCGTATATCGAGTACGTCCAAGCGATCGGGCACGAGGCGCCGGGGATTATCGCCTGAGACTATTGCCTGTTTATTTCGGACCGATTTTCGGAGTGAGGCGGTCCAGCTCTCGCAGATAGAGCGGATTGTCGGGGAACCGATTGTGCAGCCCGGTTAACAACTCCCGGGCCAGGGCTCGATTATTGTCACGCAGCGCGGCGACCGCCAGAAGCAACTTCGCGAACGGCTCCAGATAGTGACCGTTCTGCGCCGTCATGCGAAGCGCTTCGAGGCCTTTTTCACGATCGACTTGCGATCCCGTCACCCACAGCAGCGCCCGCAACGGTGCGGGCTTGAGGCTCAATAAGTAATTCTCGACGCCCGTGCCGAGATAAGCGTCGTAGGCCTTCGGATTGATCGCAGTCAGCTTGTCGGTGAAGGCGCGGCCCAGCTTCGTATACTTGAGCGCGGCGAAATCCTGTTTTTCGATGAGCGAGGCGAGGTCGGCGCGCAATCCGAAGGTCAACGACTTGGCGAACAAGGCTTCGGGATCGGCCGGTGCCGCCTTGAGCGCTGCGTCGGCCAGATACTCGGTCCGTGCGATCTCCTGATCGAAGCGTGGCTTCATCAGCGGATCCGGGCTAAGCTTCGCGCGTTTCTCGAATTTTGCGTCGTCGAGGAACAACTCGGATTCCAGGACTCCCAATCGAGCCAGCTCGGAAAAAAGATACGCGGCCGCATCCGAGGCCGGACCGAGCGCATCGGCGGGGTGGCTCTGTTTCCATTGGCCGAAGATCTGGTGCGCTTCGTCGAACTTGAGGTCGTACATTTTGAGCCAGCCGCTGTAGAGGTCTCCGGATTGGACGGCCAGGTCGGCGCCGAACGCGGAGGGGATCAGGAGTGCAAGGACAGCGAAACGCATAAGCTCACGGGGCGACCATGCCCGGTCCTATTGTCTCTCACCGGAAAATCGCGGCGAAAAAATGGTCTGCCGGTTGCTATGTTGGTCAAGTGAGCCTGTCGATCCGGCATCTGCTGGCGTTCTTTCTTCAACTTGGTTCATTCGGGATCCTGCTGGTTTCGATCGCGGACGATTCCTTTCTGTTTTTGCCGATCGGAAGCGACTTGCTGACGGTGGTTTTGGTCATCAGGAATCACGAGCGTCTTCCACTCTATGTGCTGGCGGGCGCAGTGGGATCGACCATCGGCGTGTTGCTATTAGATTTGGTCTGCCGCAACGGCGGCGAGGCAACGCTCAAGCGGCTGGTAAAGCCGAAGCTGCTCGGCTACTTGAAGCAGCGCATGGAGAAACATGCCGCTGGCGCGGTGATCGTCACCTGCCTGGCTCCGCCGCCCTTTCCGTTTGGAGCAGCCATCGCGGTGGCGAGCGCATTGCAGTATCCCAGGCCGCGCCTCCTGAGTTTGGTCTTTGTCTCCCGCGCGATTCGATATTCGCTGGTCGGTTGGGCCGCGATCTATTTCGGCCGCCGCATCCTGAGGATGGCGGACTCAACGGAGTTCCTGTGGTTCATGGCCGGCTTCATCGCGTTCTGCGTGATCGCAAGCATCGCCTCGATCATTCAGTGGGTGCGCGTCGGCAATTCCCGGTGAGAGCCGATTAAGCGGGTACGGCCGCTTCTTTCAGCGACTCCGTCAGGAACTCGAGCGCCGCTGCCGCGCCGCCTTTGCGATGCGGAACGCCGGCCAGGTCCAGACCCATTTCGACGCCCGAAAGAGCGCCAGCGAGCATTAGATCGTTGAGGTCGCCCAAGTGCCCGATACGGAAAACTTTATCCGCGAGCTTGCCCAGTCCGCTGCCCAACGCCATGTTGAATCGCTCGAGAACCACTTTACGAAATTCGTCCGCCGAATGGCCAGCGGGCGTATAAACTGCTGTCACCGAGTTGCTATATTCCTTCGGATCGAGAGCTACGTTGTCCAGGCCCCAAGCCTTTACGGCACGCCTGGTCGCTTCGCCATGACGCTCGTGCCGCTTGAAGACGTTCTGCAGCCCTTCCTCGCGCAGCATGTTCAGCGATTCGCGCAGGCCGAACAGCATATTGGTCGCGGGCGTATAGGGAAAGAAACCGTTCACGTTTTGGGCGAGCATCATCTGCCAGTCCCAGTACGATCTGGGAAGTTTTGCCGTCTTCGACGCCGCCAGAGCCTTCTCGCTCATCGCATTGAACCCGAGACCCGGGGGCATCATCATGCCTTTTTGGGAGCCGCCGATGGACACGTCGACTTCCCATTCGTCGTGCCGGTAATCGATGGATGCGAGCGAAGAGATGACGTCCACCAGCAGCAGCGCCGGATGCTGGGCGCGTCTCATCGCGGCCCGAACCGCGCCTACCGAGCTGGTGACGCCGGAAGAAGTTTCATTGTGCACGACGCCGACAGCCTTGATCTTGTGGTCGCGATCGTCGCGGAGCTTGGCTTCGACCACTTGCGCGTCGACACCGTGCCGCCAGTCGGTTTTCACCACCTCGACATCCAGGCCCAGCTTGGCGGCCACCCCAATCCACAATGCGGCGAACTGGCCGACTTCGAACATCAGGACTTTGTCGCCGGGCGAAAGCGTATTCGTCAGGGCGCCCTCCCAGGCTCCGGAGCCGGAGGAGGGGAAGATGACCACTTTCCCCGAGGTTTGGAAGATTTCTTTCATGCCCTCGAGGACTTCGAGTCCCAGGAGTCCGCACTCGGGGCCCCGGTGATCGATGGTTGGGCGCGACATGGCGCGCAGTATGCGTTCGGGCACATTGGTGGGCCCGGGAAGTTGAACGAATTGACGACCGCTATGGTAAGGCATCTTTTTGATCTAAAGCTTATTGTAACGCGAACATTCGGTAACGCTAGTTATGCCGTTGCGCTCTTGAATAGTAGAGGATCAACCTACATGTCGCTTCAACGAGTGGTGATCTTGGCCCTCAGTGGCTGTGTTCTGCTGCTGCAGAATGACTTGAGCCGGGCGCAGACGCCCAGCGGTGGCGCCGTGGCCGCTTCCGCGGAAGATCGCAAATTCATCCTGGATGCGGCACTGAGCGGACTTCACGAAGTGAAAATGGGCATGTTGGGTGTCGAGCGCGGGACTAATCCCGATTTGAGAATCTATGCTCAGCGAATCCTGGATGACCATACACTGTCAAACGCCGAGGTGGAGGCTCTTGCAAGGTTGAAGGGGGTCGCGCTTCCCGATCCGACCAAAATCGATACCTCCACGGAGAAGCTGTCCCAGCTTGTCGGCATCGAGTTCGACCGGGAGTTCGTCCGCGAGGCGATCGAAGGCCATCTAAAAGACATCGCGGAGTTCGAAAAGGAAGATCAGACGGCAGCGTCGGATTCGGACATCAAAGGTTTTGCGCATAGTGCGCTGCCTAAGATGCACGCGCATCTCGATCAAGCCAAAGCGCTAAAACTCTAGTGCGCATGCGGCAGATTCTGCCGCCTCCGATCGCATAGAACGCCGTCCAGACCTACGGCCATTTTTGGTTTCTGCACCTTAGAGGCGCCGTCACTCTGGTTCTACAATTGCTCGCTTCCCGGTAGGAGAAAGAAATCATGTCCCGTTTCTTAAATGCAATCCTACTCGGCGCGGTTCTGTTATCCCCAGTTGCTCCAAAAGTGTTGCGAGCCGACAGTCATGCCCGGACCTACCACGACAAGCAACACAACGACGATCACGAATGGAGCAGTCACGAAGATAAGGCGTACCGCATCTGGGCGAAGGAGAACCATCGCAAGTATCGCGATTTCGCCAAGCTAAAAGAAGAGGATCAGCAAGCGTATTGGGCTTGGCGCCACGAGCACTCGGACGCGCTGCTCAAGATCGATATACGTTGATGCTTCGTCGATATTTCTGACCAAATCCGACCGTACTTCGCTAAGCTACAGAATGTAGGCGATCGCTCGCACGTCCATCTTTGCGCGGCGATCGCGACACACTATGGCGAAGCTAACTACCGTCCTCCTGCTGATTGTCCTGATCCTGGGCGGTGCGGCCGTGGCGTTATTCGCCATGTCCTCACACACCAGCCTGGCGTTCAATCCGGCGCCAGCCACCGTCGGAGCGGCTACTCCGATCGGTGTGCGGATCGCGAATCCGCATGGCGTTCGCACCATTACGGCGCGCATCGAGCAGGACGGCAGCAGCACTGTAGTCCATCAAGAGACCAATCCGGCCACGCGATTTACCTTCTGGCGAACTCACGCCGGGACCGAGATCATTCATTTCATAGTCGGAAAAGATCGCGCCTCCCATTTGAAGGAAGGTAAGGCTCGTGTGATTGTCGAAATTCAGTCCAACGATCTGCGAGCCGTGACGGACACGATTGCGATCGACGCAGACGTGGTTCTGCGGCCGCCGTCCGTCACCACGGATGGATTTCAGCACTACATCAATCAGGGCGGTTCTGAGTTCGCGCTTCTTACTCCAACCGGCTCATGGCAAGACGCTGGGGTTCGTGTCGGAACAGCGATGTTCCGAAGTTTTCCCGAGCCTGGACAAACCCAACAGCGAGTTTCCCTGTTCGCCTATAGCTGGGACACTCCACCTGACACAGCTCCGGTGGTCTTTGCGAGTAACGGTGCTGGCCCTGAAGCCACAGCCCGTTTCTGGTTCAAAGTCTTCCCCAAGAAGTTCCGGTCGCGAGATTTATCGATTGACGACGCCTTTCTGGAAAAGGTGGTCAATCAAATCGATCCGGGAGGGTCTGGGGATCTGGTTACCCGTTTCCTGAAGATCAACGGAGAAGTGCGGCGCGCGAATAACAAAACACTCTCCGATCTGCGCTTGAAAACGGAGCCTCGGTTCCTGTGGACGCAATCGTTTCTTCAACTCGCGGGCTCGCAGGTTGAGTCCGCATTCGCCGATCTTCGGACTTACGTTTATAAAGGCAAGAAGATCGATCAGCAGGTGCATCTCGGATTCGATCTTGCGACAACTCAGCACGGTCCTGTGCTGGCGGCAAACGACGGGAAGGTGATTTGGGCGGCGCCACTCGGCATTTATGGCAACTGTATCGTTGTCGACCACGGACTCGGACTGCAGTCCATCTACGGCCACCTGAGCGAGATCACCGTTAAGGAGGGCGAGATGGTGAGCCGTGGTCAACAGATGGGGAAAAGCGGATCCACGGGCTTAGCGGGCGGGGACCATCTTCACTTCTCGATGCAGGTGGACGGCGTCCAGGTAAATCCCGTCGAGTGGTGGGATGACCACTGGATCAACGATCACATCCGTAGCCGCCTCAAAGGTCCGTAGCCGGCTTTTCCTGGCGCGACCTGGGCATACTTGGATGATGGAAATAGGTCCCAGCCTTTTCGCCCCGCTAAAGATTCGCGAAGTCACGTTTCGAAACCGGATTGCTGTCTCTCCGATGTGCGAGTACTCAAGCGATGACGGATTCGCCAACGATTGGCATCTGGTGCATCTCGGCAGCAGAGCGGTTGGCGGGGCCGGGTTGGTGGTCGCTGAAGCGACGGCAGTGGAAGCTCGCGGTCGCATCACTCCCGGTGATCTGGGCATTTGGAAGGATGCGCACATTGAGAATCTGTCACGAATCGCCGCGTTCGTGAAGCAACACGGCGCGGTGCCCGGCATCCAGATTGCGCATGCGGGCCGGAAAGCCAGTTGCCATGTTCCTTGGAACGGTGGCGAGCCGATTCCAGAGAAAGCAGGCGGATGGCGGACGGTCGCTCCCAGCCCGGTTCCGTTTCGCGAAACCGATCCCGTGCCGATCGAACTTGCAAGGAACGATATCCGTTCGATTGTGGCCGCGTTTGCGGAGGCGGCTCGCCGCGCGCTGGCCGCGGGATTCGAGGTCGTCGAGATTCACAGCGCACACGGATATCTTCTTCACGAATTCCTGTCCCCGCTGTCCAATCTGCGCACCGACGAATATGGCGGCCCGTTCGAAAACCGAATTCGTTTCTTGCTAGAGGTTGCGGAGGCGGTGCGCGCAGTATGGCCGGAACGCCTTCCGTTGTTCGTGCGCATCTCGGCCACGGACTGGAAAGATGGAGGCTGGACGATAGACGACTCGGTCATGGTCGCAGCCCGTCTGCGGACCAAGGGCGTTGATTTGATCGACTGTTCTTCGGGCGGACTAGCGGTCGACGCAAAGATTCCTGCAGACCCCGGTTACCAGGTGCCCTTCGCGGAACGCATCCGGCGGGAAGCGGACATTCTCACGGGAGCAGTCGGCCTTATTACCGAGCCGCTGCAAGCAGACGGGATCATTAAACACGGGCAGGCCGACATGGTCCTTCTGGCTCGCGAATTCCTGCGTGATCCCTACTGGCCTTTGCATGCCTCTCGAGTTCTTGGCGTCGCGATGGACCCGCCGGTTCAATACGCACGCGCGTTCCCGAAGTAAAATTTAATCATGTTCGGCGAAACGCCGGACACAGTTGATACATCGGTGATCCAGGGAGCTTATGAAACATTTCCTGCCAGTCATATTCACTTCAGTCTGCCTGAGTGGATTGGCGGTGGCGCAATCCAGCGCCCCACCCGCCACTCAGTCCAATCAGGATGCGCCTAAACTTTTGCTTGAGATGTTACAGTCCGCGTCCAACTTCCACGATTTGGTTCAGAACTTGAACAAGAGCCTGGGGCCGGATGTTCATACCACCGGGCCGGATGGTTCGCCGCAGCACTCCTTGGAACGCACGGCAGTCACCATTGGCGCCGGCGCAGGCGTCGGCGTTGCGATCGGCGGGATGACGCACAACCAGAATGGCGCGCTGATCGGCGCCCTGATAGGCAGCGCGGGCGGCTTGGTGCTCGACGAACTCCTGAAGCATCGCGAGCAAGCTCATCCACAGGCCACTGACACGCCGAGTCCGAAGGATCCCCCGGCACTGAAACAACGGCCACAGTAAAGAGCCGTTCTCGGCAACTACTCGTAGAATGCCGGAGCTGTCTTCAACAAGTTGAAGGTGGCGAGATCGTGCTCGATCCACAATCGCGCGCCGGTCTGCTTCACGAAAGCTTCGACCTTCGCGCGCGAGACAGCCGATTGCTCCTTGTTAAATTCGAAGGTCGGAAACCGGTGCATGTTGATTTCCTGGGGCAGGTGGTAGAGATCGCCGGCGATAAGAATCGGACCTGACTGCTTCAGCCTCAGGAACAGAACCTGATGGCCGGGCGTGTGGCCTGGAGCATATTGGATCACCACCGTCCCGTCTCCGAACACGTCGTAATCTTTGTCCGTGAGAATGGTCGTCTTGCTGTCTTTCAGTTTGCTGTATGTTGCGGTCGCCATCGGGCCACCTCCGCCCCGGCCGCCTGCCGGTGGGGGAGCGAACATGGCATCGCGCTCGTTCTGGTGAACCAGCCAGGTAGAGCCCGCGAAGTCATTGGCGTTCGCCGTGTGATCGGAGTGCAGATGAGAAAGAGCCAGGTATTTGATGTCGGCCGCCGAGTAACCCACCTCCGCCAACTGCGACTTCAGAGTTTTTGTGACCGTCGAGATTCCTTGCGCCGTCCCGTTGACCTGGCTGTCCGGGATCACGCCGACATCCCACATGAGCGTGCCCTTCGGATGCACCACCAGATAGCAGGGCACGGCGAAAGGCTGCTTCTCGCCGATCTCCTCTTTTGTGAATCCGAACGTTGCGGGAGCACTCATCGTGAGTACGCCGCAATCGAATACATAGAGATGGACAGATTGAGGTGGCTTCGGCTTGTTCTGCGCGATCGTAGCGGGCGCGATCAGGAAGATCACCGCTATTGCCGCGGCAGCCGCCAGGGCGAGTCGTTTCATGTCTGCTCCTTTTCTAGCGAGTCTCCGCATACAGTCGATTTACAAACCCAGCCATGGAATTCAGATTCGGCCAGTCGGTGTTCGCAACCCAGTCCGGATAGTTCGTCTTGAACACCTCGGTCAGCCGGGTGGTGGCGTCTGCGGCAGAAACGCCGGATCGCTTCAGCGCCGCCGCGCGACTCTGCATGTCCCGAATGAAAGCGGCCTCGGAGGTGATCAACGATGCATCGCCAACTTTGCTGTGCGTCGGAATGACCACTCGAGGCTGCAGCGGAACGAGCTTATCCAACACGGTCAGCCAACTGGCGAAGCTTCCGCCGGATGACGCCACCGACGGCACTACCTTGTTCTGCACGATGTCGCCGGTAATTAGGTCGCGGTCCGGCTCGACAAAAATCAATTCGTCGCTTGCGGTGTGCCCGGCGCCCAAAAACATCAGCCGGACCGTCAGCCCGCCGCCTAAGTCCAACTTTGCCTCGGATTCGAATGTTATATCCGGTGGCCGCAACGGTCCCAGACCCTGGAGCGAGGGTGCGAACTGAGCTGAGTTCCGAAAGAACGTCATGGTCTGCTCGCCTTCTTTTTCCAGTTCCTGCTGCTGTACGGTGGGACGGATGAGAATCGTCTCCGGCGGAAACCCGCCAACTCCGGCGGCGTGCTCCGGATGATAATGCGTCGTCGTAAGGAACAATTTCGGACCTCTGGATAACCGCTTGGCGACACGGGCCACTAGCGCGCCGTTCGCGGTTCCCAGCCCTGTATCCACAACCAGCGTCGCGGCATCACCCACAACGTAAACCACGTTTGGAAATCCGGTCGTCATGAAGACGTGCTCGGAAACTTTCGTGGTCGTTTCCGTTAACGTGGGCGAAGGAAACTGGCCATACGCGGTGGTGGCCGCAAGGAACGCCATCGTCAGTCGCACGACGGCATGATATCGCACTGCGCGGACGAACGACTATTAGCGCGGACCATAGTGGAACATCGGTCTGCCCCGTTCGAAGGCTCCGAGGTCCGGAGCCTTGCCTGTGAATCCGTCCGTAATCGTTGGCAACGTCATGCCGGCGTCAACGGCTGCCGATTCGGCGCGCAGACTGAAATCGAGCCCGTCGGGCGTGTACACGCGTTGGGGATCGGCCGGATCAGGCTTCGTTACGCGCGTAAAGACATCGTAATCGACGAAAACGCTGTGCTGTTCCTGGCCCGTGGCTTCTTTGAAGTCGCGCAGATTGGCGAAATGGCGGTCGACTGTGGTTTGACCGAACGCCGCGGCGACTCCGGTTGCGGGCGAATTCCACTCGAACGAATCCGCAACGTTGGGATTCGGCCGATACCCGTTATAATCCGAGCTCGAATAATTCGTATACGTCGTGACCGCAAAAACGGGATCGAAAGCGCCCTGCGCCAGGATCAAATTATTCCGGAAATGCTGATTGGACGCTGGGCCGGCGCGTCCTTCGCCGATGATGGTGTTGTTGTATGTCAGAATTCCCGAGGATCCTTCGATGTATTTCAGAGATCCCGTGGGTGCGTTATAGACCAGGTTCTGATAGAAGTACACCGGTCCACCGAACACAGGCTGTACGCTGAGCGCGCCCGCGGCGGAGTCAAAACAGCGATTCCGAAACACACGGATATTCCGCGCGCCTCCATCGGTCTCAAAACAGTTGTCGCCCATATTGACGATGTCATTGCCGTAGAAGTCGATCGCAAGGGGGACGCGATCCGGAATGTCGTTAGGCGCCCCGTCGGGCGTGCCGTACGTTGCGACATCGACCCCATCATGCCAGTTCGCGATGTAGTTGTATGCGACCACGTGTCCTTGTCCATACACCTTGATCGCGTATTCGGACGTAAGCAACTCGGGGTAACCGGGGAACTTCTCCCAGAGTGCGCCGTTCCAGCCCATCATCTTATTGGGATCGTGGCGTCCGATGAGCGTGTTGTCGGCGATGTAGAAGTTCTTCGAGCCGGACCAATCGTCCTGAACCACCCGTCCAACGTCGTAGACTTTCGAATGCTTCAGGGTGAATCCGCTTGCGCCCGCGATGCCTTTGATGCCCAGCAGGAACGCCACGTTCGTGTTTCGCACCGTGATGTTCTCGAAGTATTGATAGTTGCCGCCCATCAGGTTGAACAGGTTCTGGCAGCCGTCTCCATCGAAAATCACTTCGCCATCGCCCGCCCCTTTAATCGCGATGGGCTTTTCCGGCGTGCCGCTCTGGGTGAGGTAGTAGGTCCCATCGAAGACATTGCCCATGGCGAGATAACCTGGCCGTGGCGCGCCATTCATATAGTGAGTGCGGTCGCCCACATACAGGCCGGCGTGGACCAGGATCGTGTCGCCGGGCTGAACGCGAGGAGGGAAGGCGTTCTCGTAATCGAAATGGGCCAGGCCCATGTAGTAGGCGGCCATCAAACCTGTGAACGCCGGCTCTTGCTTGGCTCCTGTCCATCCGACCGGATAGACATGGTAAATGTGGCCACCGTCGCTGGGCTTGGGCTCGCCCCGGGTGCGCATCGCGATTACGCTCTCGCTGTTGCCGGTTACGCCGTCGGGATCTTTCAGCACGAAGCGGCACTCATATTCGGTATCGGGATCCAGGTTGAGAATACTGCCGGCAAACATGTTCGCGGCGGTATAGCGGAACAACGGATATCGCCCCGCGTTCCCGGCGCCCGGCCCCGCGCCGATCTCCTCGCGCTGCAACCTCATCAGCGGTAGGGCCGGCCGCCAATTGGATTCTCCTTTCTTGCGATAGAAGGTCTCGACCGACGCGTTGCGATTATCGTCGCCGGTAATCCTCCATTCGAAGCCCAACGAGACCAGCGTCGGCGGCTCGGCCGTAAATTCGCCAGCAGTGGTTGAGGTCTGTGCGGACAGCGCGCCAACGAACAGCAGGCCAAGTGCGACTGGAGATACTTTTGCCCCGGTAATCATTCCCACATTGTAGTTCTTGAGTGACGGCTGGAAGCAGTCGGCAAAACAGCGACTATACTGGACTGAATCCATGGGCTTGCTCGTTTCGATTCTTGTTTCTGATATCCTGCCGATCTTCGCCATCGCCGGCGCTGGTTTTCTTCTGGCCCGATACGCCGGGGTCGACGTGAGGATGCTGTCGCGGGTCGTCTTTTACTCTCTATTACCCTGCTTGGCTTTTCGTTTGCTCGTCACCTCCAGCGCCTCCGGGCCAAATGTCGCCGGCCTCATATTGCTGGCCGCGCTGATCATGGGCGGCATGGGGTTGGTGGGCTACGCCGCAGCGAAGGGACTGGGCCTGGAGGGCAAATATCTGCGCGCTTTTCTGATGGTGGTCATGTTTTCGAACGGAGGGAACTATGGCCTGCCTGTGGTTAGGTTTGCCTTTGGCCCAGAAACCCTAACGTACGCGACGATCTTCTTTCTCGCCGGATCCGTAATGACCTATGTAGTGGGGGCGTTTTTTGCTGGGAGCCATCACAGGAAAATTGCAGGCGCTCTGGAAAAGGTTTGGAAAATGCCGTCGCTTTATGGACTCGGTCTGGCCCTGGCGGTCCGGGCGGGAGGTCGCCCTGTTCCGGAAGCGATCATGCGGCCCATAGATCTGTTGAGCGACGCCGCGCTTCCCGTCATGATCCTCGTCTTGGGAATGCAGCTTGAGCGTGCCGTGTGGCCTGCCCGGCCTGGGATCGTAGTTCTGGCGGTGGGAATCTCGCTGTTGGTGGCGCCGGTCGTCGCCTTGGGCCTCGCTGGGCTTTTAGGTATCACGGGAGCAGCCAGGCAATCCGCTGTGATTCTTTCTTCCATGCCGGTGGCGGTTATCACCACGATTCTCGCGCTCGAGTTCGAACTGGCTCCGGAATTCGTCACCAGCGCGGTATTCCTATCCACGATCGCGAGCCCCCTTACGCTGACGCCCCTGATTGCCTACCTGCGCTGACTTCCACGTATACTGCGTTACGGAGGTGGCGCGATGCAGCTACGGATCCCTGCTTTGCAAACAAGGGCCTTGCAAAGTTGGGCCCTGCAAACCCTGGCGTTCGGAGTTTTGCTTTGTCCGCTGGTTTGTCCCTTGAAAGCTCAGTGGGTGACGTATCCCACGGCCGGGGTTCCTCGCACGCGGGATGGAAAGCCGGATCTGGGCGCAGCGTGCCCGCGGACAGCCGACGGCAAGCCGGATTTTTCGGGCCTATGGGTGATGCAAACCAGGCGGGAAGGCAACCCCAACTTTCCGGGCTGTGAGCCGGTTTCAGACGAGTTCGTCAACATCGCTGCGAGCCTGAAGGAAGGTTTGCCATATCAGACTTGGGCGGCGGACCTGGTGAAGGCCCGGCGCTCCGAACAGCGGGTGAACGATCCCATATCGAATTGTCTTCCGATGGGACCGGTTCGTCTGCACACTTGGAATGGGCCGAGGAAAGTTGTGCAGACCCCAGGATTACTCGTCTTTATGAGTGAATTCGGAACCAGCTACCGGCAGATCTTTACCGATGGACGGCCCTTGCCGGCCGATCCGAATCCATCGTGGAACGGCTATTCCAGCGGCAAGTGGGAAGGCGACACGCTGGTGGTGCAGACGGACGGTCTCCGCGACGGCATGTGGCTGGACGCCACTGGCAATCCCATGACGGACGCGGCGAAGATAACGGAACGGTTGCGGCGCCCAAACTTCGGAACTTTGGAAATCGAGATCACGGTGGACGATCCCAAAGCTTACACGAAGCCGTGGACCGTCAAACTAACTCAGAGCATCAAGCTCGATACCGATTTGCTGGATTTTGTGTGCGTCGAAAACGAGAAAGACGTCCCGCATCTCTCCAGTAAATGAAAGCGCGCACGGTTTAGCGGCCGAGCGATAGTGCCAAGGCACTGG
>Ga0265314_10000675_pt1 | contig 41616 bp, 43 predicted proteins | sample 4126metaG_FD_203106 | JGI IMG/M metagenome (GOLD analysis project Ga0265314, IMG submission 203106) | Rhizosphere microbial communities from Carex aquatilis grown in University of Washington, Seatle, WA, United States - 4-1-26 metaG | ecosystem: Host-associated > Plants > Roots > Rhizosphere >...
GATGACATCGAGCTTGCCGATGCGCTGATGGAAATCGTCAAAGCGCACTTCGCCTGATCCCGCCGGCAGCCCCGCCGACTCATGGCCGCCGCAACTCCCGTTTCATCGCCTGCCGCAATCGAGAAAGCGCTGGAGGAATTAAGCGCGTTGTCCTTTGTCGCGCATCGCGAAGTCGCCGATGCGCTGCCCGCGCTGAGGCATCACGGCGATGACGTGGCGCTCGTCTGGCTCGACGCCGTCAAGCGGCTGTTCCAGCACGATCGCGAAGCGGGCAAGGCGTTCGTGCGCGGCAGCTGCGAAGCCGAAAAAATTTCCGAGACCGTCCTGCCGTGGACCGCGCAGGCGCTCGAATTCTTGCGCTGGCAGGGACCGGCCGCCGCGCTGGAAGGCTTCATGAAGAACCTGCCGCGCGCGTTCGGCACGCTGGGCCACGCAGGCGAACGCCGCTGGGCGGAAATCGGCTTCATGTGGTACGCGCGGCACAGCGACAGCGGGCGCGTTTACTTCGCAACGCCGGTGCTCGATCTCGCATGCCGCCAGGGCATCACCGGCGTCGAGCAGTTGTGCGAACCGATGGACGAATTGTTCGAGTCGCGCAAGCTGATGCTCGCGACTTATCTCGGCGGTGCGATTCGCGTGCGCAATCTGCTCGGGGCGCAGGCGGTGCTGCCGTGGGCCTTGCGCGGCGCCGACATCATGCAATCCGGACGCGTGCGCGGCGAAGCGTACTTCCGCCTCGAAAGCGAAGAAAGCCTGTCGGTGTTGCTCGATCACCTGCCGGGTTTCCGCATGAACGAGCGCAACCGGCTGTTGACGCTGCTGCTTAACATCTGGTTCGAGCGCCCGTTCGAATTGAAGGAAAGCACGTGGTCGCCGGACAAAGGCCGGCCGTTCGTCGAGTCGGACGGCCGCAACGTGTTCGTGCCCGCGGTCATGCCCGACCGCGACGAAGCGATCCTCGCTGTTTTGCACGCGGCGGGCCGCCAGTTGTTCGGCAGCTTCGACCGCGCGGCGCTCGAGCGGATCTTTCGCGAGGTCGGCGCAGAATTGCCCAAGTCGGGGCAGATCGCGTGGGCGCCGCTGTTTGCTCACTATGGCGACGACGTGCCGCGTTTCCAGCTGATATTCGACGCGTGCGAAGACCTGCGCGTGGACGCGCGCGTGCAGCAGCGCGTGCCGAACTATCTCGCGCGATTGCACGCCACCGGCGTGTCGCACCGGCTGCGTCCGCCGGAGGCGCTGCCGTATTACGATTTCGCGCTGGCGATGGTCGAGGGCGCGCTTGCGATCGTGCGCGGCCAGCCTTCAGCGCTGGATGCGCGGCTGCGGCCGTTGCTTGAACCCGGTGCAACGATCGTCGATGCATTCTGCATCGCCAACGAGCTGTACAAGGAAACGACACTCGCGCCGGTGACCGATCAGGAAATTTACCAGGGCGCGTATCTGCCGGGCCGTGCGCCCAACGCAGCCCGCTCCGCGCACGCGCAGACCGAGCAGGAGCAGCCGCAGCAGACGCAGGCCGGCGCCGACGGCGAAAAGCAGGAAAGCGAAGACGGCGACCAGGGCGAGAACGAGGACGAGCAGAACGCCGAGACCGGCGGCGAGCAAAGCGGCGAGCGCGAAAAAATGGTCGCGAGTGACGGCCAGAGCGCGGGTTCGAGCAAGATGTCGATGCAGCGCACGCAGACGCAGGAGCAGGGCGGGCAGTCGAGCGACAAAGGCAAACCCTATCCCGAGTGGGATTACCGGGAAGGCCGCTACAAGCGCAACTGGAGCTGGGTGCAGGAAAAGCCGCTCGCGGAAGCGAACCTCGCCGAAGCCAACCGACTCGAGAACCAATATGCGCTGGCGTTGAAACGTTTGAAGAAAGCGATCCAGGCGCAGAAGCCCACGCGCCTGGCGCCCAAGGTGCGCCAGTTCGACGGCGACGACATCGATCTGAACGCGGTGGTCAGCTATGTGTCCGAGCAGCGCGCGGGCATGTCGCCGCAGCCGGCGATTTACCGGCGGCGCGAGATCAAGCAGCGCGACGTGTCGGTCACGCTGCTCGCCGACATGTCCACTTCTATCATGCAGCATCTGCCCGAAGGCGGCGGGCGCTTGGTCGATCGCATACGCGCCGGCGTGCTGCTGTTCGCGGAAAGCATGGAAGAAGTCGGCGACGCCTACTCGATTGCGGGTTTCTGCTCGAAGTATCGCGACAACGTGAGCTACTACACGATCAAGGATTTCGACGAACCGCTCACCACCCAGATCAAGAGCGTGATCGGCGGCATGTCCGGACGGCTCGCGACGCGCATGGGCGCGGCAATCCGCCACGCGACGGCGCGCTTCAACGGGGTGGAGAGCCGGCGGCGGCTATTGTTGATTCTGTCGGACGGCCGTCCCGAGGATTACGACGACGGCGGCGACCGGCGTTACCTGCACGAAGACACGCGCATGGCGGTGAAGGAGGCGATGGCCGCCGGCGTGCATCCGTTCTGCATCACGGTAGACACCATGGCCAACCAGTATCTGCCGCAGATATTCGGGCGCGGTCATTACCTGGTCCTCGATCACATCAACAGCCTGCCGAACAAGCTGCCCGAAATCTACCTGCGGCTCAGGAAGTAAGTGATCGCGCGTCCGTGATTCTGCCGGCGAGGGCGGATGCGGCAACGGTGGCGGGGCTGCCAAGATAGAGTTGCGCATCTTTCGCGCCGAAGCGCCCGGCATTGTTGTTCGCCGCCGTCGATATCGAAACTTCGCCGTTGTGCAGCGGACCGACGACCGCATCGTTGCATGGACCGCAGCCGGCCGGCAGCAATATCGCGCCGGCTTCGATGAATACGCTCATAAGTCCCTCGCGCGATAACCGCATGGTCGTCTGCTCCGAACCCGGTGCCACGAACATGCGCACAGTTGCTGCGATCCGCTTGCCCTTGAGAATATTCGCAGCAATCGCGAAATCCTCGTACATGCCTGAACCGCACGAACCAATGAACGCATGATCGACTGCCCGCCCGGCGATTTCGCCGATATCGACCGCGCGCTGCACGCCGCCGGGCAGCGCGACTTGCGGCTCGAGCGCGCCGATGTCGAGCGTCGCTACGTTTTCGTATTGTGCATCGGCGTCGGGAAACACCGGAGTGAAAGGGCGCTGCGCGCGCGCGCGCGCGAATGCCATGATTTTTTCCGACGGCGGGAAGAACACGCCATAAGCGCGCATTTCGGTCGGCGAACTGCACAGCGCCGCGCGCGTGGCGAGATCGAACTGGTCGAGGTCGCCTGCGTATTCGAGCACGCGGTAATCGAGATCGAAATCGAGTTCGCGTTCGTGCAAAAGGCGCGCTATGTGCAGGCCGAGATCGCGGCCGTAGACACCGAGTGCCAGCTTTCCATTGAGCGTCAGGCGCACGGACTTCGGCACGGTAACCCAGTTGGTGCCGGTAGCGAGCACGCGGCTGATTTCCATGCCCATGCGGAAGCCGAACGCGCCGATCGCGCCGGCGTTGGTCGCATGCCGGTCGTTGTCGAAATAAAACATGCCCGGCAGCAGCATGCCCGTTTCCATCGGGAAAATATGGCCGTGGCCGCCGCGGCCTACATCGAAGAAGTTCTTGACTCCCCATGCCTTGGCGGCGCTGCGGTTGAACGCACCCATCTCGGCGGCGCGCGCGCTGCCGTAGATGACTTCGTGATCGGTCACCATCACGACTTTTTCGGGGGCGGCGAGGCGGTCGATGCCGATGGCGTCGAGTTCGCGTTTGGCGCCGCGCACCACCCCGTCGTGGACCATGATGAAGTCGGGCGCAGGCTGCACGACTTCGCCGGCGTGAACAACTGCACGGTTGCAGGCGCGCGCGAGAATTTTTTCGACTGCGGTTAAGCCCATGAACTTAGTCTAAGATTCTGAATCTCAAGGTGAGGGTAGCCAGCAGGTGGAGGGGTGTCAAGCCAGTGGACAGTGCGCGGTCAAACGCGCACACTCGGTTTGCACTCGACTCCTGAGTCGTTGATTGGACACGTTGACGATGAATTGTGCGCAGTTCTCCGGTGTTTGCCTGATGGTCATGCTCGGTGTGACGAACATCGTGCGCGCGGGCGACCATACCGATTTCACCAATCTCGCCAAATCGCGCTACGTGCACTGCGCCTTTTACAAAGGCTACGAAAAGGACCCGGCGACCGGCGATCCGATCATGGTCGAAGGCAGGGCCGATTCGCTCGTGCATTTCCAGAATGTGGACGTCAAGCATGCGTCAGCACGCGCGATTTACACGCGCATGTCGGGCTCGCACGAGGTGACCGTGATCCAGACCGACAAGGCGATTCATTTCATCGAAAACGTCGCCGGAATGTACATGATGACCAGCGTGACTTCCTGTCTCGAGTATGACGAGAAGCGGGGCGCCTGCGTGATGTACGGCGCGGTCAATTCGCGGCTCTTCGATACCGCGGTGCTGAACGAGCCCGACAAGGTCTACGAGAAAATCAAGAACAACGCCGATCCCGGTTTCTGCGACTACAGCTTCATCGGCATCCAGGAAGCGGCGAGCGGCAGGCGTTAGCGGCTGATTGCGGGACGCCTTGGCGGGGGTTCGGTGGAACTGTTCCCGCATCTATACGGTACGACGTTCCCAAGTGGGCAAAAGCCGCGCAGACGTCTAACGCGCGGCTTGATTACGCTACCATTCAAATTGCATTAAAATCAATAAAATCAATAAAATCAATCATGAGAATCATAATAACCTAATGATATAAATATTATCTATCATAGTATTTGTAGATTCTATATTCGTTGATTATGATGCAACGCATCATGAATCTACCATCTGCGATCTCTCCTCCGATAATCCCGCCTCGGACGGCTGGCAATTCCGACTATCTAAATCGGGCATGCTCTCCATGGTATTTGCTCGGGCCATCATTCTGGTTACAGGTCAGGGAAGACGGGTTTGTTCCGGAATTTCCCGAGCATGACGCCATCCTGGTTCCGCTTGCGCTCTGGCAAGCGCGACGCGAAGACCTTGAAGGTCGTCGCGGCCCGCTTGGCGTGGTGCTGCAGTCGCATGAGGACCTTGCCGCAATCGATTTCGATCTTGCGCGTTTCAACCTGATCGCGATTCGCGTTGCACGCTCTGATGGCGGATACGGCAGAACGATTGCGCGGCTATTGCGCGAGCGACACGGCTATCAGGGAGAATTGGTTGCGGTCGGGAACGCGGAAAGTATTCAAATCGTCGACCTGTTTTGCAATGGGTTCGACGCATTTGCGTTTCTGCGCGACGAACCTGCCAGATCAACACGCTTGGAGTTCAGCGGGGTAGGCCAAGGTTTGAGCGGAAAATCGTCCGCACCGGCTCAACCGCGCGCGCAGGCGGTTGTCGCATGAGTCGCGACCTCGAATCCCGGGTGACGCAACTCAAGGACGTGTTGGCAGCGGTGGCGGACAAGCACGCACCAGCGGTGTTTTCCTCCAGCCTGTCGGCTGAAGATATGGTGATTACGGATGCGATTCTGACTGCGCAGTTTGACATCGGGATATTCACGATCGATACCGGCCGCTTGCACGGCGATACGCTGGATCTGCTGGAAAAGATCCGGCGTTATTACCATCATCACCTGAACGTCGTTACCCCCGATGTAAATGCGCTGGCACAGTATGAGTCGCGGAGTGGTCGTAACGCATTTTATAAATCGGCGGAACTGCGCCGAGAGTGCTGCCAGATCCGCAAGGTGGAGCCGCTCAAACGGCTGCTTAAAGGCAAGAGAGCGTGGATTACGGGTCTTCGGCGCGAGCATTCGACGGGGCGCGCGGCGTTGCCTGCCCGTGAGTTTGACGACACGTACTTGCTGCTGAAATTCAATCCGCTCGCCGATTGGACCGAAGATGAAGTCTGGGAATATCTCCACGCCCGTTCGGTGCCCTATAACGACCTTTATGAGCAGGGTTACCGTTCCATCGGTTGCGCGCCATGCACGCGGCCCGTCGTGGCCGGAGAGGATATCCGGGCGGGGCGTTGGTGGTGGGAGCAGGATCATGGCAAGGAATGCGGTTTGCATGTTCGCGAAGACGGCAGGCTAGCGCGGGCGCGGGAGGTCGCATGACGGTTTTGGCACGCACCCATGCGCAGGAACCTTCGACGCTGTTCGCGCGCGGCCATCTTGAATGGCTTGAATCGGAAGCCGTGCATATTCTGCGCGAAGTCGCGGGCGAGTGCGACAATCCGGTCCTGTTTTTCTCCGGCGGCAAGGATTCGATCGTATTGCTGAGGCTCGCCGAGAAGGCGTTCCGCCCCGGGCGTTTCCCGTTTCCGTTGCTGCACATCGATACCGGCCACAACTATCCGGAAGTGATCGAGTTTCGCGACCGGCGGGCGGCGCAGCTCGGGGAACGGCTCGTCGTGCGCATGGTGGAAGACTCTTTGCAACGCGGTACGGTCCGCCTGCGCAGCCAGCAAGAGAGCCGCAATGCGGCACAATCCGTGACATTGCTCGAAGCAATAGCAGAATTCGGGTTCGACGCAGCCATTGGCGGCGCCCGGCGCGACGAGGAAAGGGCGCGCGCGAAGGAGCGCGTGTTCTCGTTCCGCGACGAGTTCGGGCAATGGGACCCGCGCAATCAGCGGCCCGAACTGTGGAACCTCTTCAACGCGCGCGTTAATCGCGGTGAGCATGTGCGCGTGTTTCCGATCAGCAATTGGACCGAACTTGATGTCTGGCAATACATAGCACGCGAGCAACTCGACGTTCCTTCCATTTATTTTGCGCATCGCCGGCCGGTCGTGCGCAGAAGCGGCTTGCTTGTTCCCATCACCGATCTGACCCCGCCGCGCGCGGGCGAGCAGGCCGAAGCGGCTTCCGTGCGCTTCAGGACCGTCGGGGATATCAGCTGCACCTGTCCGGTTGAATCCGAAGCCGACACCGTGGAAGCGATCATTGCCGAGACTTTGCTGTCGCGCGTGACCGAACGCGGCGCCACGCGGATGGACGACCAAACATCGGAAGCATCGATGGAGCGGCGCAAGAAAGAGGGCTATTTCTGATGTCTTATCTGCGCGAGATTGAGCGGAACATCGCCGTGCCGGCTGTAACAAACGGGTCCGGCGGTCTGTTGCGCTTTACGACCGCAGGCAGCGTCGATGACGGCAAGAGCACGCTGATCGGCCGGCTGCTGCATGACACCCGGCAGATTTTAGAGGACCAACTGACGGCTGTAGCGCGCGCATCGCACAAGCAAGGATTGGAAGAGCTCGATCTGTCGTTGTTTACCGATGGCCTTGAAGCGGAGCGCGAGCAGGGCATCACCATAGATGTCGCGTACCGCTATTTTTCGATGCCGCGGCGCAAATTCATCATTGCCGACACGCCCGGCCATGTGCAGTACACGCGGAACATGGCAACCGGCGCGAGCACTGCGGATGTCGCGGTAATCCTGGCTGATGCCGCGAAAGGATTGTTGGAACAAAGCAAGCGGCATCTTTTCATCGCGCATTTGCTCGGCATCAAGCATGTCATCGTCGCGGTCAACAAAATGGATCTGGTGGACTACCAGCGCGATAAATTCGAGGCGGTTCGCGATGCCGTCGAACAATTTTCCGCGCTGCTGGATGGGCCGCTACCGCATTTTTATTTCGTCCCGGTCTGTGCTTTGCTGGGCGATATGGTCGTGGAACGCGGCGATCGGCTCGCCTGGTACGACGGTCCTACGCTGCTCGAATTGCTGGAATCGATCGAGCGCGCCGAAGCGAGGACGTCCCGGCCTTTTCGCTTTCCGGTTCAACTCGTGCAAAAGTCGGTCGAGCAGGGACGGGCTTATCTCGGCCTGATTGCTTCAGGGTCCGTATTCGTCGGGCAGGAGGTCGTCGTCCTGCCGTCCGGAAGGACAACGACAGTTAAAGCCATACACCGTTGGCCCGGCAATCGTGCGGCCGCCTCTGCCGGCGAATCGGTTGCGCTATCGCTGGCTGACGAAATCGATATCTCGCGGGGCGATCAGATAGCCAGTGTGGAGCAACCTCCGCACGTGTTCCGGATGCTGGAGGCGACGCTGGTCTGGTTTTCGGTCGATCCGATGGTCGCGAATGGACGTTATCTTCTAAAGCACGCGTCGCGTACGGTGAAGGCCAAAGTCGCATCGGTCGTCGATATCGTGGATGTGGATACGCTGACGAAGCGCGTTTCCACCACCGCCGTAGTCGGGGTAAATGACATTGCGCACGTAGTGATTGCGTTGGCGCAACCGATATTTTGCGATCTTTACAGCGAAGAGCGTGCCACGGGCGCATTCATCCTGATCGACGAGATGTCGAATCAAACCGTGGCCGCGGGAATGATCGCATGAAAGAACCGGAGCGGCCTTTGAATCTGACGAACGATCAAACGTTAATGGTGCACGACACTCAATTTACGATCATGGAAGAAAAAATGATGCGGTGTTGTCGTCCTTGTTGATTCCTGCGGTCGGTTGCGACAGCCGCGCCGACGCGGCTTTTTTTTGGCCTTTATATACGAAATTGTTACTTGGAAACGCTTTTATATCTACTTATCGCATAAGGAACGCCATGAAGAATTTCAATTCCACGTTGTTATTGATTGCAGCGCTGTTCAGTTTCAATGCCAGTGCCGACGTCACGCTGTTGAATGTTTCTTACGATCCAACTCGCGAGTTGTATCAGCAGTTCAATGCCGCGTTCGCCAAACACTGGCAGACCACTACCGGCGAGAAAGTCGACCTCAAGGCTTCTCACGGCGGGTCCGGTGGTCAAGCGCGCAAGGTGATCGATGGGCTCGAGGCCGATGTGGTAACGCTGGCCCTCGCGTACGACATCGATGAAATTGCCGACAAGGCCAAGCTGCTGCCCGCCGATTGGCAGAAGCGGTTGCCGAATAACAGTACTCCGTATACATCGACCTATATATTCCTGGTGCGCAGAGGCAATCCCAAAGGCATCAAGGATTGGGATGACCTCGTTAAGCCGGGAATCTCGGTCATAACGGCAAATCCGAAAACATCGGGCGGTGCGCGCTGGGGCTATCTCGCGGCGTGGGGATACGCGCTCAAGAAAAACGGCAACGATCAGGCCAAAGCCAGTGCGTTCGTGACCAGCCTCTACAAAAACGTGCCGGTGCTCGATTCCGGCGCCCGCGGCTCGACCGTGACTTTTGCCGAACGCGGCATCGGCGACGTGTTGCTGGCTTGGGAAAACGAAGCCCATCTGGCGCTCCAGGAATTCGGCGCCGACAAGTTCGACATCGTCTACCCGCCGATCAGCATTCTCGCGGAACCCCCGGTCAGCATCGTCGACAAGGTTGTAGAGAAGCACGGCACGCGCAACTGGCGCAGGCCTATCTTGAATATTTGTATTCCGACGAAGGTCAGGAATTTGCGGCCAAAAATTTCTACCGTCCGCGCAACGCGAAAATCGCCGCCAAGTACGCAAAGAACTTTCCGAAACTGACCTTGTTCACAATCGACGAGGTGTTCGGCGGCTGGGCCAAGGCGCAGAAGACGCATTTTGCCGACGGCGGCGTGTTCGACCAGATTTACCAGCCGGGCCGCAAATAACGATTGATTCGGGAGCGTTTGTTATTTATCAGGAGATGCGATGAGTGTGTCAACGGAAGAACTGCATACGCGCATTCCGGAGATTCTCGCGGGGATCGCCGCGGCCGATACCGCGGCAGTGGGAGAACTCGGGCAGTTTCATTTGCGTCAGGACCCGCGCGGTCGCGTCATCGGCGATTTCTACGGTTGCCGGTTGTCGAGCGCGTTCCAGAAAGTGTTTGGAGCCGACGGCCTGTGCGTGATCGGTCACGATGCGCGCATACGGTGCGACGGCGGAGGCGAAAACACTTTATCGCCGTGGGGCATCTTCTCCACGATCGCCAGCGATGCGGCGCTGGTGCGGCTCGACCGCCTGTGCCGCAGCGTGCACATCCTCAACTATTTCGGTCATGCGCAAGCCGGCCATGCGCTGTTTCTGCGCGTAGAACCACGGTTGCTGAAAAGCGTGAAGCACGACCACGGCGGGATTTTCGGCGAGGTGCTTGAGCATTGCGGCATCGCGACGTCGAATGTGGTGATAGTGATACCGCAGGAGGCAACCGCAGACGGCGATTTGCTCGCGCGGGTGACTGCGAACTACCGCTCACGCGGCTATCGGTTGGCGGTAGCTTCCACATTGCAACATGACATGGCGGCATTGGAGGGCGTGCAGCCGGACTTCCTGCAACTGGATGTCGGCCAGTTTTCGTCGGAGCAGGAACTCAAGCCGTTCGTCGACCATGCGCATGGCTGGGGCGGACGCACGCTGGTCACGCACATTGAAGCCGCGCGGGAGTTGGTGATTGCGGTGCGCGCGGGAGCTGATGCAATGCAGGGATATTTTCTCGGGCGGCCCGATTTCGAAAACGTCAGGCAACCCAGGTTGACGCCGGTTCCGGCATATATCACACGCGCGGAGTCCAGTGGCCGCGCCAACGCGGCACCGCATAGCGCGCACGGATGAACGGCGTGTCTGCAAACGTAAACAAGGCGCATAGAGTATTGCTGGTACCGGGCCTGCGTAACAGCGGACCTGCGCACTGGCAGACACTGTGGGAGCGTGCGCACCCGGATTACCGGCGCGTCGTGCAGCGTGACTGGGACGATCCGAAAATCGAAATCTGGGCGGACGCGATAGGCCGCGAACTCCAGGCAAGTGAACTGCCCGCAATTCTGGTCGCGCACAGCTTTGGTTGCCTGGCCGCGGTGCAAAGTGCAAGGCGCGCGGGCGGGCGTGTTTGTGGCGCGATGCTCGTCGCGCCCGCTGATCCGCAGCGTTTCGCAGTCGAGGCAGCCTTGCCGCGCGAGCCGCTCGGATTCCCGACAATACTTGTCGCCAGCAGCAGCGATCCGTGGTTGAGTCTCGCGCACGCCAGGACGCTGGCCCGCGACTGGTGCAGCAATCTTGTGAATCTCGGCAATTGCGGGCATATCAATGCCGAATCCGGTTACGGTGCATGGCCGGTCGGCGAGCGTCTGTTGTACGAATTACAAAAGCTGATCGGCACGCCGCAACCGGTGCGGCAACTCGCATGATGCGGTCGTATTCATGAAATCACTATTCTTGCGGCAACACAGCGTGCTGCCCGGATTCGGACTGGCGCTGGGTTTTACGTCGCTTTATTTGAGCACGATTGTCCTGATCCCGCTGTCGGCCGCCTTCATCAAGACCGCGGTACTGAGCTGGGAGCAGTTCTGGAGCATCGTGACGGCGTCGCGAGTCGTCGCTTCCTATGAACTCACATTCGGTGCGTCGTTGCTCGCCGCCACAATCAATGCAGCTTACGGTCTGGTTGTCGCCTGGGTGCTGGTGCGTTACCGGTTCCCCGGCAAGCGCGTCATAGACGCGCTGGTCGACATGCCGTTTGCATTGCCTACCGCGGTAGCGGGCATAGCGCTGACGGCGATTTATGCGCCCAACGGCTGGATCGGGCGGATCTTGCTGAGGTGGGGCATCAAGGTGGCATTTACGCCGCTAGGGGTGCTGGTTGCGCTGGTGTTCATCGGACTGCCTTTCGTAGTGCGCACGGTACAACCGGTGCTCGAAGATCTCGAGGCCGATCTCGAGGAAGCGGCGGCTACACTGGGCGCAGACCGCTGGCAGACCTTTACTCGCGTGATTTTCCCGACAGTGATGCCCGCATTGTTGACCGGGTTCGCATTGGCATTCGCGCGCGCGGTAGGCGAATACGGCTCGGTGATTTTTATTGCCGGCAACATGCCGATGGTGTCAGAGATCACACCTCTCATCATCATCACCAAACTCGAGCAATACGATTACACGGGGGCGACCGCGGTGGCGGTTGTCATGCTCATCGTGTCCTTTCTCTTGCTGCTGCTGATCAATTGCCTCCAATGGCTGAGTCGCAGACGGGAGGCTGCCGCATGAGCATGACCTGGGACGACGTAGGTACGGCAGAGGTCTTGCTGGGTTTCTCGCCGACGCCGGCCGTGCGCCGTGGCGCGCGTGAAGAGCCGGCGTTGGCGCGGATTGCCTTGATCGCCGTGGCGTTCGCATTTCTGACGCTGTTCCTGTTCGTGCCGCTCGTTGCCGTATTCACCGAGGCATTGCGCAAGGGCTGGAGTGCATATATCACAGCAATACTGGAACCCGATGCGTGGTCGGCCATCAAGCTGACGCTGCTGGCGGCGGCGATCGCGGTGCCGCTCAATCTCGTGTTCGGCGTGGCGGCGGCGTGGGCAATTGCCAAATTCGAGTTTCGCGGCAAGAGCGTATTGATCACGCTGATCGACCTGCCGTTCTCGGTGTCGCCCGTGATCGCCGGGCTGATATATGTGCTGATATTCGGATTGCAGGGCTGGATGGGCCATTGGCTCTCCGATCACGATATACGGATCGTGTTTGCGGTCCCCGGCATTGTGCTGGCGACCATCTTCGTCACCTTTCCGTTTGTTGCGCGGGAATTGATTCCGCTCATGGAGGCGCAGGGCAACGAGGAAGAGGAGGCCGCAGTGGTGCTCGGCGCCAATGGCTGGCAGGTATTCCGGCGCGTCACGTTGCCCAACATCAAATGGGGCCTCCTTTACGGCGTAATTCTATGCAATGCGCGCGCGATGGGCGAATTCGGAGCGGTATCCGTGGTCTCCGGCCACGTGCGCGGACAAACCAACACCATGCCGCTGCACGTTGAAATTCTCTACAACGAATACAACTTCGCCGCGGCGTTTGCGGTGGCGTCGCTGCTTGCGCTGCTTGCGCTGGTGACCCTGGTATTGAAAACGCTGGTCGAGTGGCAGGTCAATCGCCAACTGAAGGGAAATGAAAATGAGCATTGAAGTGCGCAACATCAGCCGTTCTTTCGGCAATTTCGCCGCGGTGAATGACGTCAGTCTCAAGGTCGAAACCGGCGAACTGGTCGCTTTGCTCGGTCCGTCCGGCTCGGGAAAGACTACGCTCCTGCGGATAGTCGCGGGACTGGAAACGGCGGACCGCGGCCGGATACTTTTCCACGGCGAAGATGCGACCGACTCCGGAATTTCCGAGCGGCGCGTCGGCTTCGTGTTCCAGCACTACGCCCTGTTCCGGCATATGACGATTTTCGAAAATGTTGCGTTCGGGCTGCGGGTCAAGCCGCGTTCGACGCGTCCTTTGAACAATGACATTCGCGACAAGGTGAACGCGTTGCTCAAGCTGGTGCAGCTCGACTGGCTGGCGGATCGCTATCCGCACCAGTTGTCGGGCGGGCAGCGCCAGCGGATCGCGCTGGCGCGCGCGCTCGCGGTCGAGCCCAAGGTTTTGCTGCTCGACGAACCGTTCGGCGCGCTTGACGCCAAGGTGCGCAAGGAACTGCGCGCGTGGCTGCGCCGGCTGCATGATGAAATCCATATCACCAGCCTGTTCGTTACTCACGATCAGGAAGAAGCGTTGGAGGTCGCGGACCGCGTGGTGGTGATGAACGAAGGCAGGGTCGAGCAGGTCGGCACTCCCGACCAGGTCTACGACCACCCTGCAACGCCATTCGTGTACCAGTTCCTGGGCGACGTCAATTTATTTCACAGCCGCATCCATGACGGCAAGGTGGCGGTTGGCGATTGGGAGGCGCAAGTGCCCAAGAATGCCCGTATTGAAAGCAATGAAGCCGCGGTTTACGTCAGGCCGCACGAAATCGAAATCACCAGGAATGGTGGTGCCACCGATGCGTTCAAGGCGACAATCGAGAGTCTGCTGGTGATCGGTCCGTCCGTGCGTCTTGAATTGAAGCGCGATGATACGGCGCAACGCGTTCACGCGGAATTGAGCCGCGACCAGCATGTGGCGCTCGGTTTAAGCAAAGGCGAACGCGTCGGTGTTCGATTGAAACAAGGCAGAATCTTCGCCGCCCAGGGTGGTTGATGCGGCAGGCGATCGCCGCGTCCGTCCGACCTGCGGTCAATGCCGCTGGACAAGCGGTTTTTGCGGATTGCCGGAATAATTTACAATGCGCTCTGCTACTTGCAAGTGGAGTGATGATGCCAAGAAATTTCGTGCTGTTTGCGGCGTTACTGATTTGCGGTGCGGCGCTGGCCGACGAGGCAAGCGTACGTAAACTCGTCGAGACCAAGCTCCACAACAAGGTGCAAAGCGTGACCAAAACTCCGTATGGCGGCCTTTACGAAGTTTATGTCGACAATACGCTGCATTACACCGATGAGAAGGTCAGCTTCCTGATTTACGGCGTGCTGGTCGACACCAAGACCAACCGCAATATGACCGAGCAGAGTCTGCGCAGGCTTACCGCGCTCAATATGGCGCAGTTGCCGCCGCTCACCATGGCGATCAAACGCGTCAAAGGCGACGGCAAGCGCCAGCTGCGGGTGTTTCTCGACCCGATGTGCCCGTACTGCAAGAAGCTCGAGCTCGAGCTCGAGCGCATCAACAACCTGACGCTGTATGTCTATCCGTTTCCGCTCGAGGCGAAGTTTCCGGGTTCGACCAACATCGCGAAATCGATCTGGTGCTCGGGCGACAAGGCCAAGGCGTGGGAGGACTGGATGTTGCGCGCGCTGCGCCCGTCGGGACCCACGAATTGCAGCAATCCGTTCGAGCAGATCGACGCGACCGCTACCAAGCTCAATATCGACTCGACGCCGACACTGGTATTCGCCGATGGCGGCGTGCTCAAACAGTACGTGGGCGCCGAAGTTATCGAGCGCTTCCTGAACGAAACGCCGGTCGCGACTGCCGCCCGTTAAGCGAGCGCGGTCTGCTTTGCGAGTGCGTCGCGGCACTCGGCGATCTTGCGCTTCAGATACGCGAGCGCAAAATCGATTTCCTCTTCGGTGTTGAAGCGGCCGACCGTGATGCGGATCGAGTTGCCCGCGAGCTGTGCGTCGTTGCCGAGCGCCTGCAGCACGTGCGACACGCTGCCGCCGCCCGAGGAGCATGCCGAAGTTGAAGACACCGCAATATCGGTCAGCGACGCGATCATCTGGTCGCAGTTCGGCAGCTTCAGGCTGAAGTTCAGATTGTTGACGATGCGGCTTTGCATGTCGCCGTTGATCTGAACTTCGTCGAGTCCCGCGAGGCCGCAATGAAGTTTGTCTCGCAACGCGCGTATGCGCGGCAATTCACTCGCCATTTCCGCGCCCGCTATTTCAAGGCATTCCCCCATGCCGACGATTTGATGGGTCGCGAGCGTGCCCGAGCGCATGCCGCGCTCGTGGCCGCCGCCGTGCATTTGCGGCTCGATGCGCACGCGGCGGTCGCGCGACACGTAAAGCGCGCCGATGCCTTTCGGCCCGTAGGTTTTGTGCGCGGTCAGCGACATCAGGTCGACCTTGAGTTTCTGCAAATCGATCGCCATTTTGCCCGTCGCCTGCGCGGCATCGACGTGGAAAAGCACGCCGCGTTCACGGCAGATCTCGCCGAGCGCGGCGATGTCCTGAATCACGCCGATCTCGTTGTTGACCAGCATGATCGAGGCGAGTGTTGTGTCGGGCCGGATCGCGGCCTCGAATTTTTCGAGGTCGAGCAGGCCGTTCTTCTGCGGCGCCAGCGACGTGACGGTGAAGCCCTCGCGCTCGAGTTCGAGCATCGTATCGAGCACCGCTTTGTGCTCCGTCTGCATCGTGATCAGATGCCTGCCCTTGTCCCGGCAGGCGAGGGCGGCGCCCTTGATCGCAAGGTTGTCGGATTCGGTCGCGCCCGACGTCCACACGATTTCACGCGGATCGGCATTTATCAACGCGGCGACCTGATCGCGCGCCGCTTCGACCGCCGCGCGTGCGGCGCGGCCGAAAGCGTGCGAACTGCTCGCGGGATTGCCGAACTGCTCGGCGAGCCACGGCAGCATTTTGGCGACGACGCGCGGATCGACCGGCGTGGTCGCGGAATTGTCGAGATAGATCGGGAGTTTCATGGGGGCGGAGTCGAGGATAGTGGATCGGAGTCTACCGGTTCAGAATTCTACGCCCAATTCCTGCCGTCATTCGAGCTTGATGCCCGCGTTGCGGATGACCTTGCCCCAGCGCGCGACTTCGTCGCGGATCAACTGTGCGAATTCCTCCGGCGTGCTCGACGCGGGATCGACGCCTTGCTGAGCGAATTTCTCGCGCACGTCGGGCACGGCCATGATTTTAACGATCTCGCGGTTGAGCCGCGCGATCACGTCTTTGGGCGTTGCGGCCGGCGCGACCACGCCATACCAGATCAGCACGTCGGCGCCTTCGATACCGGCTTCGCGCAGGGTCGGCACGTCGGGCAGATTGGCGAGGCGCTGTTTGCCGGTGGTCGCGAGCACGCGCACCTTGCCAGCCTTGGCGAGCGGTACGACCGGCGGCACGCCGGTAAACACCATGCTTAGTTGTCCGCCGATCAAATCGGTGATGGCTTCGGCGTTGCCTTTGTAGGGAACATGCACGACGTCGGTTTTGGTGATGAGCTTGAAAAGCTCGCCGGTAAGGTGCGGGCTGCTGCCGACGCCCGGCGATCCGAAGTTGAGCTGGCCCGGACGTTTCTTCGCGAGTTCCACCAGCTCCTTGACGTTGCGTGCGGGAATCGATGGATGCACGACGATCACGACCGGCCCGGTGGCGAGCAGGCTCACTGCGGCGAAGTCCTGCACCGGATCGAACGGCGTCTTCGGGTACAGCGCGGGATTCATCGCGAGCGGTCCCAGTGCGCCGATCACGAGGGTGTGGCCGTCCGGCGGCGACTTCGCGACGAAATCGAGGCCTATCATGCCGCCCGCGCCGGGACGGTCCTCGACGATAACCGGCTGACCCAGCGCTTCGAACAGCCGGGGCGCGATCAGGCGGCCCAGAATATCGATCGTGCTGCCCGCCGCAAACGGCGCGATGATGCGCACGGTCTTGGTGGGGTAAGCCTGCGCCGCGGCCAGTGCCGGCGCGCACACGATCAGCAGTGCAACGAGCGATTTATTCAAAATCTGCTCCCGCGGTGGTGGAAAACTCAATGTCGCGGCATCAACGCGCTCAGCACGCGCTGGCGCTTTTCCTCGACGTCTTTGGCGAAACCCGGGTGCTTCTGATCGGCGAAACTGGTGGCAAGCCCGAGCTTGAGCAGGGCGACCGCGAACGTGGCGCCGAGATCGTCGACGTCGGGACTGACTTTCGCGAGCTGCAGCGCTTCTATCGTTTCGTCCATCAGCTGCTGTAATGCCGAATGCGTTTCTGCGTCGAATAATTTTTGCATGTGCCTGTCCTGAACCGGAATGCGCCGATTTTATCCGCTCCGGCCTCTTCGTGCAGAGCGCCTTAGCGTTGTACTGCGGCCGGATTGACGAGATTGACCGGCGCGCCTTGCGCGAACTTGACGAGATTGGCGAACGCTTCGCCGAAATAGGACTCGAACATCTCCTTTTCGATCCACGCGCTGTGCGGCGTGCACAATACATTGTTCATTTTCAGCAGCGGATGTTCGCCGCGCAGCACGGGTTCGTTTTCAAAGACGTCCACCGCAGCGTAGCCCGGCCGTCCGCGTTCCAGCGCGGCAATCAGCGCGCCCGGCGCGATAATCTCAGCGCGCGCCGTATTGACGAGCAGCGCCGAGGGCGGCATCACATCCAGATCTTCCGCGGAGATCGAGTGCCGGGTGCGTTCCGACAAGCGCAGATTCAGGCTCAAGACGTCGGATTGCGCGTACAGTTCGCGTTTGCCCTCCGCGAATCCGCAATCCGCGTCGAGTGCGCGGCGGCGCGATTCTTCGCCGCCCCACGTGACGACGCGCATGCCGAAGCTTTTGCCGATCTGCGCGACGAGGCTGCCGATCTTGCCGAACCCGTGGACGCCGAGCGTCTTGCCGTGGAGGCCAAGGCCGAGCCGGGGCAGCCATTCGCCGCGCCGCATGGTCTGCACTTGTCCAACAATGTCGCGGCGGGATGCGAGGATCAACGCCCACGTATATTCGGCGATGGTATGCGCCGACGCGTGGGTGCCCGCGCTGACGGTGATGCCGCGCGCCGTGCATGCCGCGACATCGATGTGATGGGTGCTGCGGCCGGTCTGCGCGATGTGCTTGAGGTGCGGCAGGCGCTCGAGCAATTCGCGCGTGATCGACGTGCGCTCGCGTACCAGCACGATGGCCTCGGCGTCATTCAATTGGTGGGCGAGCTCGCCGGCGCTGCCCGCCGGGCCTTGAAAAATGCGCACGTCATGGCCGGCGAGCTGAGCGTAGCAGTCGAGCGTAGCGACCAATTGCTGGTAATCGTCGGGGATCGCGATGATCATGGCCGTCATGATAGCGCGTCCCGCCAGGGTGCGCGCCGCCGAACTGTCAGTGACGCGCGGATGGCGTTATGATGTTCGCCGGTTATGATTTCCAAGGAGGCAGGGCGTGACAAAAAACTGGCTGGGAGCTGCGTTATTGATGGCCGCGGCGGTGGCGCACGCGCAGAATTTTCCCGCCAAGCCGGTGCGGGTCATTACGCCGTTTACGGCGGGCAGCGCGATCGATACCCTCGCGCGCGTGCTCGGGCAGAAGTTCGGCGACACCTGGGGACAACAGGTGGTCGTCGACAACCGCGTCGGCGCCAATGGCATCATAGGCACAGAAGCGGCGGCCAAGGCGCCGCCCGATGGCTACACGCTGTACCTGGGAAATATCTCCACGCTTGCGGTGAATCCGCATCTTTATCTGAAGCTGCCGTACGATGCGGTGCGCGATTTTGCGCCGGTGACGATGGCGGCGACGATTCCCGTGGTGCTCGTCGTGCATCCGTCGCTGCCGGTCAAATCCGTCAAAGAACTGATCGCGCTCGCCAGGGCGCATCCGGGCGAACTCAATTACGCGTCGGGCGGCACCGGCAGCGCGCAACATCTGCCGATGGAGATGCTGCGCGTCGATGCCGGCATCAACATCGTTCACGTCCCCTACAAAGGCCTGGGGCCCGCGTTCAGCGACGTGTTGGGAGGGCAGGTGCCCATGATGTTTACGGGGGTGTCGAACGTGGTGCCGTACATGAAGAGCGGGCGATTGCGCGTGCTGGCGATCGGCAGTCCCAAGCGCTCGGCCACGCTGCCCGAGGTGCCGACCGTTGCGGAAGCGGGCGTGCCCGGGTTCGATTTCGATTCCTGGACCGGCTATCTGGTGCCGATCGGTACGCCCAAGGAGATCATCGCGAAACTGCATGCCGACATAACGCGCACGCTGACGCAGCCCGATGTCCGCGAAAAGCTGATCGCGCTGGGGTTCGATCTGGTCGGCGGCACGCCGGAAGCGCTGGCGACGCTGATCCGCAACGACATCGCAAGATTCGGCAAACTGATCAAAGCGGCGGGAATCAAGAGCAGTGAATAGGGGATTCAGTGATTGGGTGATCAGGTGAATCACTAAATCACCAAATCGCTCAATCACTAAATCACCCAATTACCATTTTAAAAAAGGGAGCTGACATGCAGTTGAGTCTCAAAGGCAAGGTGGTTGCAATTACCGGCGGCAGCGAGGGCATAGGGGGGGCGACGGCGACGCGGGTCGCTGAACTCGGCGGCACGGTCGCGATCTGTGCGCGGCGCGCCGATGTGATGGAGAAGAAGGCCGCCGAATGCCGCAAGCTGGGCGTCGAGGTGTTGACGGTGGTCGCGGACGCGGCGAAGGCCGGCGACATGGAGCGCTTCGTCGAGGAAACGGTCAAGCGCTTCGGCCGCATCGACATTGTCGTCAACAACGCGGGCGGCACCGGGCAGGCGGCGTTCGACAAGGTCGCCGATACCGAATTCGCGCATGACATCGAAATCAAGGTCATGGCGCAGGTGCGCACCACGCGCGCCGCGATCCCGCACATGAAAAAGCAGGGCGGCGGGCGCATCATCAATCTGAACATGGTCGCGGCCAAGCAGCCGGGCGCGGCGCAATTTCCGACCACCGTCAGCCGCGCGGCCGGCCTGGCGCTGACCAAAGGCCTGTCCAAGGAACTCGCGCCGCTGAACATTCTGGTCAACGCGGTGGCGGTCGGCAAGATCAAGTCGATGCAGCAGGAGCGCCGCGCTGCGCGCAGCGGATTGAGCGTCGAAGAGCACTACAGGCAAACCGGCAAAACCGTGCCGCTCGGCCGCATGGGTGAATCCGGCGAAGTTGCGAACGTGATCGCGTTTCTCGCATCGGACGCGGCGAGCTACGTGACGGGAACGTGCATCAACGTCGACGGCGGCTTGTCGGGCGTGCTGTAGCGCGAGGTAGGGCATGCGTGGTGGCTTTTTATTTCCAATGTCCGCAGCCGGCGTCACACAATCGAAGCGACAATTGGTTAGAATACGCGCCTTTCAATCGGGAAATCCCACGCATGCCTGCGCAGACCCGCAAGACCAGTAAGTCCAGTAAAACCCGCAAGACGGGCAAGACCGCCGGTAACAAGCGCCCCATCATCATCGTCCGCGGTTCGGAGATTCACGGCAGGGGAGTATTCGCGGCCCGCGCGATCGCCAAAGGCGAGCGCATCATCGAATATAAGGGCGCGCTCATCACGGAAGAAGAAGCCGACGAGCTTTACGGCGACGACGACACCAACCATACGTTCCTGTTCCTGCTCGACAACGACATGGTGATAGACGCGTATCGCGGCGGCAACTCGGCGCGCTGGATCAATCATAGCTGCAACCCGAATTGCGAGCCGGTGGAAGAGGGCGACCGGCTCTATATCCACGCGATTCGGAACATCAAGGCGGGCGAAGAGCTGGGGTACGAATACAACCTCGTGATCGAAGACCGTTACACGCCGGCGATCAAAAAGCTTTACGCTTGCCGTTGCGGCACGCGCCAGTGTCACGGCACATTTCTGGCGGCCAGGCGCTAAGGCCTGACGCCGTCGACCTGCCATGGTGGACGCCGACTCAATCTCGCACGGCATTCAGCTGGCGGTCGCGCCCGTGTTCATGTTGTCGGCGGTGGCGGCGCTGATCGGCGCGCTGGCGGCGCGCCTCTCACGCATCATCGACCGCGCGCGCAGCATCGAGGACCGGCTTGCGACGGGCGTCATTTCGGACGCGGATGCGGCCTATTGGGAACTCAATCGCCTGCGCCTGCGCGGCCGCGTCGTGAACTGGTCGGTCGGCCTGCTCGTGGTGTGCGCCATGTTGATAGGCGCCACGGTCATGACGCTCTTTCTCGGCGAGACTCTGGTTCCGCACAGCGAGCGCTTGGTGCCGTGGAGTTTTCTCGGCGGCATTACCAGCTTCGTGCTCGCCTTGATGTGCTTTCTCGCCGAAACGCTGCTCGCCACTCACACGCTGAGGTTTGCCAAATCCCCGCCGCCCAAATGAATCGCGGCCGCCCGTGGGCGATCGCGATTATCCTGTCGGTAATGAGGCGCGCGGCTATTCGGCTTTGACGCCGGCTTTCTTGACGACGCCGCGCCAGACTTCGATATCCTTCTTGATGAGTGCGGCGAATTGCTCCGGCGTGCCGCCGGCAGCCGATACGCCGTCGCCCGCGAGCCGCTCCTGCATTTCCTTCGTCTGCAATGCCTTGTTCAGGTCGCCATTGACGCGGTCGAGGATAGGGCGCGGCAGGCCTTTCGGCGCGATCAGGCCGTGCCACAAAATCACGTTGTAGCCTTTGACGCCCGATTCATCGATGGTCGGCACGTTCGGCGCCGCGGGTATGCGTTTGGCGGTCGTCACCGCGATCGCGCGCAGGCGTCCGCTGCTCATTTGCGGCAGGGTCGCGCCGACGCTGCCGAACAGAATCTGCACGTGTCCGGCCATCGTGTCGGTCAACGCGGGACCGGTGCCTTTATACGGGATGTGAATCATCTTAATGCCCGCCATATCGTTGAATAGTTCAGTGGCGAGTTGGGTAATGCTGCCGGCGCCGCTTGAAGCGAACGTGAGCTGATTCGGGCGGGCTTTGGCGAGCGCGATGAGCTCCTTGATGTTCTTGACCGGCAGCGACGGATGAACGACGACGAGAAACGGCCCCTGCGACAGCTGTATCACCGGCGTTATGTCGTTGATCGGATCGAAGTTGAGCTTGAACAGGGCCGGATTGACCGCGTAGCTGCCCGCGATCAGCGTGAACGTATAGCCGTCGGGCGGCGCTTTCGCGCCGAGTTCCGCACCCAATACGCCGCCGGCGCCGGGCCGGTTATCCACGACTGCCTGCTGGCCGAGCGACTCGGTCATTTTCTGCGCGGCGACGCGCGCAATCAGGTCGGTGCCGCCGCCGGGCGCGAAAGGCGCGACGATGCGGATCGGTTTGGTCGGATAGGCCTGGCCAAACGCGATGGAGGCGCAGGTTGCGCCCAGAACGGCGACGAATGACGCGATAATGCGTTGTTTCATTGAATTCCCCGGTTGAGCGGTCAAACCGTAATTTTAAATCCTGCGACCGCATTGAGCCAGCCCAAATAGTACTATGGCACGCTTCCTACGCATCGGTCTCCTGTTGTTCGTGCTGCTGGCCGTCGCCCAGGGCGCGTGGATCGCGCGCGGCCGCACGACCGACTGGAAGGAACCTCTGCGCGTCGTGATTTATCCGATCAACGGCGACCGGAGTGCGGCGGCAGACAAATATATTCAAAGCCTGTCGCGCGACGGCTTCGAACCGCTGGCCGTGTTCATGCGCGAGCAGGCGCGAAATTATGGTTTGCCGCTGCGCTCGCCGGTCGAAGTGTATCTGGCGCCGCGGGTGGACGCGCTGCCGCCCGAAGCGCCGCGCGATGCGGGCCCGCTGGCCATCATGAGCTGGAGTTTGCAGTTGCGTTTCTGGGCCTGGCGCAACGACGGTTACAGCGGGCCCAAGGCGCATGCGCGCATGTTCGTCAAATATTTTGCGCCGGCGCCGAATCTGCGCCTCGCGCATTCGGTCGGTTTGCGCGAGGGCCTGATCGGCGTGGTCAACGCGTTCGCCAGCGACGACATGACGGGCGGCAACCAGGTCGTGATTGCACATGAATTGCTGCATACGTTTGGAGCAACCGACAAGTACGATCCCGGAAGCAACCAGCCTTTGTTTCCCGACGGTTATGCCGAACCGAACGCGCAGCCGCTATTGCCGCAAACCCGGGCGGAGATCATGGCGGGCCGCGTGCCGATTTCGGAGGTGCGCGCCGAAACTCCGCGCGGTCTCGACGAAGCGGTGATCGGCGCGAAAACCGCCCGCGAAATCAGCTGGCTGAAATGACGGGTTAGAGACTGCGCAGGATCGCCGCACCCTTGGCGAGCGTCTGCTCCGATTTGGCGAAACAGAAGCGCAGCACCTTGTCGCACTGCCCGTCGTGATAAAACACCGACAACGGAATCGCGGCGAGGCCTTTTTCCTTGGTAAGCCTGATCGCGAGATCGGTGTCTTTTTCGTCGCTGACCGCGTCGTACGCGAGGTTCTGAAAGAACGTGCCGCGCGACGGCAGCACGCGAAAACGCGAGCCGGCCAGGCCGGCGAGAAAAAAATCGCGCTTGCGCTGATAAAATGCGGCGAGCGACAGATAGACCGACGGGTCGCCCATGTATTCGGCGAGCACGTACTGCAGCGGCCCGTTAGTGACGAATACATTGTACTGGTGCACCTTGCGGAATTCGTTCATCAGTTCGCGCGGCGCGAGTACATAGCCCATTTTCCAGCCGGTGACGCTGTACGTCTTGCCGAACGACGAGACGACAAAGCTGCGCTTGGCCAGCCCCGGAAAACGTGCCACGCTCTGGTGCTGGTGCCCGTCGTATACGAGGTGTTCGTATACCTCGTCGGCCACCACAATGATATTGGTATTGCGCAATATGTTTTCGAACGCGCGCATGTCCTCCGCGGAAAACACGCTGGTGGTCGGATTGTTGGGCGTGTTGATCACGATCATGCGGGTCTGCGGCGTGATCGCCTGCCGGACCGCGTTCCAGTCGATGCTGTAGTCGGGATACTGCAGCCGCACATAGACCGGCCGCCCGCCGTTGACTTCGACCGCCGGCGCATAGCTGTCGTACGTCGGTTCGAACAGCACGACTTCGTCGCCTGGGCGGACGAATGCCGTGATGGCGTTGAAAATGCCGTAGGTGGCGCCCGGCACTATGGTTACCTCGTGTTCGGGGTCATAGGCCGCGCCGTACAATGCCGCGGCTTTTTCCACTACGCGTTCGCGCAGCGCCATCACGCCAGCCATCGGTGGATATTGATTGAGCCCCGCGTTGAAATATTTCGGGACGAGTTCCAGCAGCCTGGGCGCACAGTCGAAATCCGGAAAGCCCTGCGACAGGTTGATCGCGTTGTGTTCCTGGGCGAGCCGCGACATGACGGTAAAAATCGTCGTGCCGACGTTCGGCAGTTTGGAATCGATGGTGCTGGAATAGGAGGGCATGACCGACTTTAATCGAAAAAGCGTCAAAAAAGCGCAAGTATAGCGGTCTCGATGCCTTCATGGCCGGCGCGCGCGGGAGAACGCGTCGACAGCTTCCTGCAGTCATCGGCAAATTTCTGCAGGCGGCCAAGCGCATGCTTGCGCTGTTCGGAAGTCAGCAGCTTGTCGACCAAGATGAAGAACTGGACTCGGCGTTCGTACACTTCATCTGACAGGCGTGCGTATTCCGGCGTGTGGCCGCGTTCCCAGGCGAGCAGGAACTCGTGCAGCCGGGGCGCGAAATCCGGCTTGGCACGGCGCGTCTTGAGCAGTTCGACGAACTCATGCTGACGCCGCATGCGGTCCTGGTGGCGCAGGTGCTCGATGAGCGGGATGGGATCGAGCAGCGCTGCGACCTGGTGTTCCTGTTCGCGCGTCAGGCTGCCGGTCCAATCCTCGATCTGGCCGATCATTTTCTTCAACCGTGCGCGTTTGCGTTTTTCCGTACCGCCGTCGAGTTCATTTTCATCCACGAACTTGAGATTATCCTTTTCGAACCGCTTTTGCAGGGCAACTATCTGTTCGGACGCGAGCGTTGCCAGGACCTCGGCCGCATCGTTCGCGCCGCGGTTGACGATGATGCGGTAACGCGCCTTGAAACCGTCGACAAACCAGGCGATATCCTCCGGGTTCAGGCCATGCTCCGCTTTGTTGATGGCGGCGGTCAGGAACGATGCGTAATCGGGCAGTTGCTCGTCGCGGTGCCACGCGAGCAGCCGGTCGAGCCGCGTGGAGAAATCGCGGCGCTGATCGTGGTCGAGATCGAAATACGAATTGGCGCGCCAGCCCAGAAGAATATCTGCCTGCGGGTAGGCCAGGCGCAGCGCGGTACAGCCGGCCGTGAGAACGGCGAGCAGGGCGAGGATTATCCGGATACGGCGCATCTAGAAATTCTGGATCAATTCGACCATGCGTTTGCGTATGCGCTCGTCCGGCAGACGCCCGGTGCCGCCGGCGAGATTGTCGGTCATATGGCGGACCTTGCCGGTGCCGGGAATCACGCAGGTGACCGCGGGGTGAGCGATGATGTATTTGAGAAAAAATTGCGCCCAGCTGCTGCAATCGAACTCCGCCGCCCAGACCGGCAGCGCGCGGCCTTTCACTTTGCCGAAAAGCTCGCCTTGTGCAAACGGCCGGTTAATGATCACTGCGGCGCCGGATTCCGCGGCGACCGCCAGCAGCCGCTGTTCGGCCTCGCGTTCGGCGAGCGAATAGTTGAACTGCACGAAATCGTAAGTGCGAGTCTTGAGCAGTTTTTCCAGTTCCCGATAAGCGCCCGAATGGTAGTGCGTTATTCCGATGTAGCGGATCGTGCCCGCGGCTTTCCATTCGTTCAGCGTTTTGGTGTGGGTCGCAAGATCGAGCAGGTTATGCACTTGCATGAGATCGATGTGCCGAGTGCGCATCAGGCGCAGCGAATCCTGCATCTGCCGGATGCCGCTATCGCGTCCGCTCGTCCACACCTTGGTGGCAAGAAATACCTGCTCGCGCAAGTTTGTCACGGTAAGAAGCTCGCCTGTCACTGCTTCCGCGCGTCCGTACATGGGCGAGCTGTCGATGAGTTTTGCGCCGCCCGCGGAGAAAGTCGTAAGCACGTCCCTCAGTTCGACCAGTTCGGGCGCGCCCGGCGCGACGTCGAGCACGATATAAGTGCCGAGCCCGATCACCGGCAATTGCTCGCCGCTCGCGGGGATGATGCGTTTTATCAGTGGTGTCGCGGCATTGGTTGCGGTTGGATGGGGCATCGTCATGATGGCGCCTGCAGCGAGCGTTTTCAAAGCGGCGCGGCGGGAATAGGCGGTGGATACGGTCATACCAAAATAATGCCGGGTGGCGGCGCTGCGGGACCTTGGCGGTTGATCGGGATCAAAGCGCGTATTTTACGCCGCATTGCGACGCAGAACTGCCAAGACGTTGCGCGGGCGCTCCGCGTCAACCGAGATTGGCGATTGACGCACCTTCGATGGCAGCGATTTCGCGCGCGCGACGTTCCTGCGTGCGACCCAATGCGATCGCCAGCACGACCCACAAAAGCGCAAGCGGTGCAGTCGCCAGCGAGATCGTGGTCAGTTCGAGGCCGGCCCCGCGCAGTGTCGCAAACAGCCACCCGTTTACGGCGTCGGCACCGCGGAAAACCACGATATCGATGATGTTCTTGGCCTTGTACTTTTCGGTTCGTTCCACGACTGTAAACAGCACTTCGCGCGCCGGGTTCGAGATCGCGAAATTGGCGGTGCGCTGGACCGCCTGAAAAGCGATGACTACGACTAGTACCGGTGAGAAGGCCAGCGCGAGAAACCCCACCGCAAATACCAGAGGCAGAAATGCCGCGGCCGGTCCAACCCCGAAGCGCGCGAGCAGCCGGCCCGTCGCGAGGCATTGCACGACGATGGTCAGGATGCCGATCGAGAGGTCGATGGTGGCAAATATCCGCGTGCGCACCGCCGGGTCGTCGGATGCGGCGGCCACGATATTCGCCTGCTGGAAATACAGAAACGTGCCGGCGAGCGACAGCAGGAACACCCACGTGGCGATGCCGCCGAGGTACGGCGAGCGGAGCACCATGACAATTCCGTCGAGCCAGCCACCACCGAGTGCCGCGGGGTGTTCGTTGCGCGCCGATTGCACGGGTATTGCGTCCGTCGTCAGCGATTTTAACCGCGGCGCGGCAGCCTCGAGGCGATGCGCGCACAACACGGCCAGCTCCAGCAGGACAGCGGCGACGATGAGCAGATTCACCGGGCCGAGCGGCACGGCGAGCCATACGGTCACGGCGGGGCCCGTCAGCGCGCCGGCCGAGCCGCCCGCCGCGATAAAACCGAACAAACGCTTGCCTTGCTCGCTCGCAAAGAGATCGGCCATGAACGACCAGAATACCGAAACGGCAAACAGGTTGAACACGCTGATCCACACGAAAAACACGCGCGCGACGAGCGCCTTCTCGATGTCAAAGTGCAGCAACAACCAGAAAATCGCGATGTTGGCGACGAAGAAGTGGTAGACGAGCGGGACGAAGCGCGCGCGCGGCAAACGCGCGACCATCGCGCCGAATATCGGAACGGCGGCAAGCATCACGACGAAAGTGGCGGTGAAAAGCCACGGCAGGTTTTTGACGCCTCCCGCGATACCCATTTCGTCGCGCAACGGCCGCAGCACGTAGTACCCCGCAAGCAGGCAGAAAAAATAGGCGAAAGACCACGCGAGTGCGCGTCCTTCACCGGCGCGGATCGATACCAGGCGCGCCAGCCAGGGGTGCATCACGGTGCCATTCATCGGCGGGCTCCGCTATTTAAAATCGGCGGGTGGCGGTGCCGGCGGCTGATCACGATTGTTCCAGCGACTGTCGTACGGCATGCCTTTGGCGGGTTCATCTTCGATCTCCAGGGTGGCGTAATCAGGGTGCGCAGGACGGAGGTGGCATTTTCCAGGAGCGGTGCGTCCACACCTTAATCATCCCGATAGCGTTGTGCAAGTTCGGCGCGGTCTATTTGAGCGCAGTCACTTAGGCTTAAAATAGACCTAATTTGCTGGATTGCACCATAATCAGGCACAGGAACTTATTTTAGTTCGAGAATCACGATATGTATAACATAAATATATGAAAAAATTATATAATATGTTTAGAATCGAACTTGCATAGAATCCGGTTGTCAGATCGACTAGAGTTCGTAGTAGGTTGTAAATGATGTATTGCAACATATTTATTATGTTTGAAAGGCGCGCCCCATGATCGACCTATTATTTTCGGCGAGACAGGCATTGAGCCTAATCGGACTGACGATGGCATAGGATGGGTACCCAAACGGTAGTTCAAAAATTATCGTCGGTGCAGCGGCCCGAATTATTCCGGCACCTTAAGACGTTGCCCGCGGAGGACCGGCGACTGCGGTTCGGCGCTTACATGATGGATGCCGCGCTCGAGCACTATGTGAACCGCATCGACTTTACCCACGACAAGGTATTCGGTATTTTCGGCCGCGACATGTCATTGGTCGGGATGGCGCATCTGGCGCTGGATCGAGAGCATCACTATGCCGAACTCGGCCTGAGCGTCGAACCCGCGTACCGCGGCAACGGTTACGGGCTTGCGCTGCTCAATCGAGGAAAACTGAGCGCGGTGACGCGCGGCTACACGACGTTGTTCATGCACTGCCTCGCGGAAAACCAGATCATGATCCATCTCGCGCGCAAAGCCGGTCTGAAAATCGTCACCGAGCAGGGCGAAGTCGACGCGCATCTGCAGCTCGAGGCGACGAGTCATGCCGCGGTCGCACGCGAAGTCATCGAAGACCAGATCGCGCTCGCCGATTTGCTGTTCAAACAGCAGTTTCAGTGGCTGTTCAAGCGGCCGCACGCGGCCTGATCTCTTCTTTCCCGGACTGTTGACCACGCGGGCGGCGCGCCCGATACTGTCGGCCATTCCAGTCAGGAGGGGGCGATGAAGGTCGAAAAGCGCGCGTTGACGGCATTGTCCGTCATTTTTTTTTCGCTCTACCTGAGCGAGGTTTCGGCCCAGCAGTATCCGAGCAAGCCCGTACGGGTCATCGTTCCGTTCGGCGCCGGCGGGCCGGCCGATATTTATGCGCGCTATCTTGCGCAAAGGCTCCAGGAACCCATGGGCCAGTCTTTCGTCATCGACGACCGGCCCGGCGCCGGTTCCATCATCGGCACGGACCTCGTGGCGAAGTCGCCCGCTGACGGCTATACGCTGCTGCTGATGTCCAACACGCACACGGTAAACGAGTCGCTGGTGCCGAAGAAGCCGTTTGCGCTGATGAAGGATTTCGCCCCGATCGCGCCGATCAATTATTCCGACCTCGTGCTGGTCGTGCATCCAACCGTGCCTGCAAAAACGATCAAGGAATTTATCGCGCTGGCGAAGGCGAAACCCAACGGCATGAACTACGCTTCGTCCGGCACCGGCACGCCGTATCACATGGCCGGCGAATTGTTCAAATCGATGGCGGGCGTTCAGATCGTGCACATTCCCCACAAGGGCAGCGGCGAGGCGCGCACGAGCGTGATGAGCGGCCAGGTAGAAATGATGATCGATGCGATCACGACGATGGCACCGATGGTGAAAGGCAATCGCGTGCGCGCATTGGGTACGACGGGACTCAAGCGTTCGACCGTGCTGCCGGACGTCCCGACCATTTCGGAGTCGGGCGTCAAAGGTTATGAAGCCACGATCTGGCTTGGCATCATGGCGCCGACCGGCACGCCGAAGCCGATTATCGACCGGCTGAATGCGGAGATCGCGAAAATCGTCGCGCGGCCCGACGTCAAAAAAGCGTGGAACGAGCAGGGCGCCGAGCCGATGGCGATGACGCCCGCCGAATTCGAAAAATATCTGAATGCCGACATTGCCAAGTGGGCGAACGTGGTCAAGGTTGCAGGCGTGAAGCCTGACTAGGAGAAACCATGCGTCTGGTTACTTTTTCCGATACGAATGGCATGCGCATAGGCGTGCACGATGCGGCTTCCGGTACCATCGTCGACCTCGCCGCGGTGTCGCGTCTGCCCAGGGAAATGACGGGTTTCATCGCGCTGGGAAAAAACGGGCTCAAGCGCGCGCGCGCGGCGGTGAAGAGCGGCGAGGGTCGCCTCGCCTTCGGCAGCGTCAGGTTGCATGCGCCGATTCCGCGCCCCGCAAAAAACGTTTTGTGCGTCGGCAAGAATTATTACGATCACGCGAAGGAGTTTCACAACAGCGGGTTCGACGCAAGTGCGGGCAAGGATGCAATCCCCGAACTGCCGATCATGTTCACGAAGTGGCCGAATTCGGTGATCGCAAATGGCGAGCCAATCCCGAGCTATCTCGACTACACCAACTCCACGGACTACGAGGGAGAACTCACGGTGGTGATCGGTCCCGGCGGGCGTGGTATCGCGAGCAAGGATGCTTTCGATCATGTCTACGGCTATACCATTATCAACGACGCGACGGCGCGTACGCTGCAGAACCAGCACAAGCAGTGGTTCCTCGGCAAAAGTCTCGACGGCTACTGCCCGATGGGACCGTGCATAGTCACCGCCGATGAAGTGCGCGATGTCACGAAATTGCAGTTGACCACGCGCGTCAACGGCGAGGTGCGCCAGGACGCGGCGGTCAGCCAGCTCATATTCGACATCCCGTCGCTGATCGAAACGCTGTCGCGCGTGATGACGCTGGAGCCCGGAGACCTGCTCGCGACCGGCACGTGCGCCGGCGTGGGCATAGGGTTCAATCCGCCGAAGTTCCTCAAGAAGGGGGACCGGGTCGCCATCACCATAGAGCCGATCGGCACGCTCGAAAACCCGGTGGAATAGACGTCCTGCATACCGCTTTATTTCGGTAGAATCGCGCATTCGATTTTCGCAGTTACAACAATTCCGGAGGAGCTATGCCTCGTATCCTGCTCGGCGCGTTACTCGCGCTCGCTTGGATTCCGCTATTTGCGCAGGATGTTTATCCGTCGCGGCCGATCACGCTGATCGTGCCGTTTCCGCCCGGCGGCGTTGCTGACATCACCGGCCGGCCTGCGGCGATAGCGTTGGAGAAAATTCTCAAGCAGCCTGTGGTGATAGCAAACCGTCCCGGCGCCGGCGGCGCGGTGGGAAATTCGCTGGTCGCCAACGCCAAGCCCGACGGTTATACGCTGTTGATGGCGCTGTCGAGCATCTCGGTGATTCCGGAAGCAGACAAGCTTTTTGACCGCAAGCCCGCGTACACGCTCGACCAGTTGATTCCGCTCGCGTTGATCTCGGCAGATCCGACCATCCTGGTCGTGCATCCTTCGCTGCCGGTCAAATCGCTGAAGGAATTGATCGCGCTCGCCAAGGCGAAGGCGGGGCAGATGTCGTATTCGACTTCAGGCATTTACGGCGCGCTGCACATGCCGATGGAAATGTTCCTGCATGCCGCCAATCTCAAGATGCGCGCCGTGCATACCAACGGCGGCGGGCCGGCGATCACGATTTTGCTCGGCGGCCATGTCGAGATGACGGTCGGTGGACCGGCGGCAATTGCGAGCCATGTCAAAGCCGGACGTCTGCGGCCGATCGTGAGCTGGGGTGCGAAGCGCCACGAAGCATTTCCGCAGGTGCCGACCTTCAAGGAGCTCGGATACGACATCGAGTACTACATCTGGGCCGGCATGTTTGCGCCGAAGAGCACGCCCGAGCCCGTGATGAAGACACTGCGCGACGCGGTGCGCAAAGCGGTCGAGGACGCCGACTTCAAGGCGACGATGCAGAAGATCGATTCGCCGATTCAGTATCTGGATGCGCCCGAATTCGCCAAGTACTGGGCGACGGACGCCAAACGGCTCGCGGAAGCAGTGAAAGCGGTCGGCCGTGTGGAAGAGCACAAATGAGCGTCTGCGCATGAGTGGCGCCGACCAGAGCGTGGCCGGCGCCGCCCCGCGCGGAGTTCGCAGCGACGCGGTGGCCGGCATTGCGCTGGTGCTGATCGCGCTTTTCGTCGGCTGGGAAAACCGCGCTTATCCGATCGGCAATCTCGCGGAGCCGGGTCCCGGCTATATGCCGCTCCTTATCGCTTGCGCGCTCGGCGGATTCGGCCTGCTGATCGCGTTGCGCTCGGGCAACTCACCGCTCTTTAACACGCTCGACTGGTCGGAAGGCCGGCGCGGCATGGTGATGCTTGTCGCTTGCGGTGTTGCCACCTTTGCTTTGGAGCGCATCGGTTATCGGCTCTCCATGATTGCGCTGTTGATCTTCATGCTGGGGGTGGTGGAGCGCAAGCGGGTGGTCCCGACTCTGCTGGTCGCTTTTGGTTTTTCTTTTCTGTCTTATTTTCTGTTCGCGACGCTGCTCAAAGTTCAATTGCCGCTCGGCCCGGGGGGGCTGTGATGGACGGCGTTTTCACCAATTTAATCCTGGGATTTTCGGTGGCGCTGCAGCCGTCGGTGCTGGCTTATGCATTCGCCGGTTGCGTGATCGGTACGCTGGTGGGCATGCTGCCGGGCCTCGGACCGCTTGCCGGCATCAGCCTGCTGCTGCCGGCCACGTTCGGGTTGAATCCGATCATCGCCATCGTGCTGCTCGCCGGCGTGTACTACGGCGCCATGTACGGCGGTTCGACCACTTCCATCCTGATGCGCATTCCGGGCGAGGCGGCGTCGGTCATGACGTGCATCGACGGCTACGCGATGACGCAGCGCGGGCGCGCGGGACCGGCGCTGGCGATTGCGGCGATCGGTTCGTTCGTCGCCGGCACACTGTCGGTGGTTGCGCTCATGTTCCTGGCGCCGACGCTCGCGTCGTTCGCATTGCGGTTTGGCCCGCCCGAATATACGGCGTTGCTGCTGATGGGTTTTTTCGTGCTGTCGTACATGAGCGGCGGCTCGATGTTGAAGACGCTCGCGATGGCTGCGGTCGGTCTCCTGCTCGGCATGATAGGCATCGACGCGATGAGCGGCTACACGCGCTTCAGTTACGGCCTCATCGAGCTTGGCGACGGCATCGGCATCGTGCCGGTCGCGGTGGGACTTTTCGGTCTGTCCGAAATCCTGCTCACGGCAGGGCAGCCGACACCGCCCGCGATCCAGCGGCCGACGCTGCGCCAGCTGATTCCGTCGCTCGACGAAATCAAGCTGTCGATCGGCCCGATCAGCCGCGGAAGTTTCATCGGTTTCCTGATCGGCATCATTCCGGGTTCTGCGCACATCATTTCGTCGTTTGTTTCGTACGGCATCGAGCGCAGGATGTCGAAACATCCCGAGCGCTTCGGCAACGGTGCGATCGAAGGCGTGGCGGGACCCGAATCGGCCAACAATTCGGCAGCGACCGGCGCATTTGTGCCGATGCTCGCACTCGGAATCCCGACCGGGCCGATCACGGCGGTAATGCTGGCCGCCATCATGGTGCACGGCATTTCGCCTGGGCCCATGCTGATCACCCAGCAACCCGAATTGTTCTGGGGTTTCGTCGCGAGCATGTACGTCGGCAATGTCGTGCTGCTCGTTCTGAACCTGCCGCTCGTCGGACTGTTCGTGAATCTGCTGCGCATTCCGTATTCGTACTTGTATCCGACCATTCTGTGTTTCTGCATTCTCGGCGTTTATTCAGTCAGCAACAGTGTGGTCGACGTGTGGATCATGCTCGGCATGGGTGCGATCGGATACGTGCTGCGCAAAACCGGTTTCGAGCCGGCGCCGATCGCGTTGGGACTTATTTTGTCGCCGATGCTTGAACTGTCGGTGCGCCAGTCGCTCGCGATGTCGGGCGGCAGCTACGGCATTTTCTTCCACCGGCCGATCGCGATCACGATGTTCGTCGCCGCCGGCGTGTTGATTTTCCTCGGCTTGAAACCGCTGCTGTTCAAGAGCAAGGACTGGCGCGAAAAGGTAGGTCTGGAAGACTAATCCGGCTGGCGCGGCGGCGAATGCTGGCCGTCGCCGACATCCCTCTGCATCAAAACTGAATCGACCCACCGGCCGAACTTGTAGCCGACCGCGGGCAGCAGCCCGACGCGTTGAAAGCCGAATTTCTCGTGCAACCTGATCGATGGGTGGTTGGCGCTGTCGCCGATCACCGCGATGATCTGGCGGCGGCCGGCTGCCGCACAACCCTCGATCAAGGCGGGCATCAGGGCGCTGCCTACGCCGCGGCCGGCGCAATCATTTTCGACGTATACCGAATCTTCGACTGTGTAGCGATAGGCCGGGCGGGCACGGTATACCGCCGCATAGGCATACCCCGCGACTCTGCCGCCGCTTTCGGCAACCAGATAAGGCAGTCCGAGTTCGCGGATGACCGCGTAGCGGCGCGTCATCTCGCTGATGTCAGGGGCCTCGATTTCGAAACTCGCGAGTCCGTGCAGGACGTGGTGCCGGTAAATGGCGGTGATGGCAGGCAGGTCCGCGACAGTCGCGGGTCGCACGAGCGGAGCGTCGCCCATCATTTCAGGCGCGTTGCGCGGCGGAGGGCAAGTCACCGACGCGCATCATTTCAGCGGACTTGAACCATTGCGGGTCCGTCACGTAGTCGGCCACCATGCCGGTGGCATCGAAGCCCCAGAACAATTCGCGGTCGATCGCGAAAGTCGGCACGCCGAACACGCCGAGCGCTTTGGCGCGTTCGCCGTTCGCGCGCAGTTCGTCCTTGACCGCCTGTGCCGAGATTGCGCGATCGGCATCGGCGACTCCCAGGTCGGAAGTCAATGCGCTCCAGCCGGCGGGATCGTCGAGCGAGCGGCCCTCGCGCCAGATGAAACGGAAAATGCGGGCGATCGCGTCGCGGCGGTTGTCGAGCGCGATCGCCAGCCGCAGCGCGCGCAGCGGATTGAACGGATGCGCCGGCGGAAACTCAAGCGGGATTCCATGATGCCGCGCCAGCCATCGCACGTGGCGGTAAGTGAAGCGGCGCTTGCCCGGAATTTCGGCGGGCCCCTTGTGCTGCAGATGGTCGAGGATGCCCGCGAATACGACCGGCTTGAATGCAATATCCAGCTCGCGCGGTAATTGCGTCAGGGATTCGAATTGGAGGTACGCAAACGGCGAGATGAAATCGAAATACCATTCCGCGACTGTCATGAACGAAGTTCCTCAGGGCCCGTTGGCGGTGCGGCGCCAAAAGATGATGATAGCGCGCCGATGCTGCCGGCCAATTATGACGGAAGATGCGGTGCCGGCGTCAAACCGGGTCGGACGCGATGCTGTATGCACAGTCCGAGCGTCTGGTTTAACATGTCGTATTTGCCGAAAGTGCCCCGGTGCGAGCGACCCTGTATATAATCCTGCTGCTCTATTGCGCGCCGTCGGCGGCCATGGTGACCTGCGATCAGCTGGGCAATATTGCGCTCGCAACCGAGCAATACCGCAACCAGGGCGAACCGCTGCAGGTGCTGCTGGCCGAGGCGGATAAACTCGAAAGCGGCGACATCACCAAAGAAGATATGGTTAAGGTCAGAAAAACCGTCCAGGAGACATACGACCGCACGCGCACGCCGCTGGAAATTCGCAAAGAGTGCAAGGATGTGCCGGCGAGATAAACCGGAACGGTGCGGTATGGAGGAGGCGGTTGAAAGTGCATAGACTTTTTTGGGTTCCGGCGCTGTTGCTGGAGTTGGCGGGTTGCGCCTCGTATGCGCCGTCTCCCGATTATCAGGCGCTCGTGGCGAGTTCGGATCGCAGCGAGGCCGACCGCACCACGGACGGGCGGCGCAAGCCTGCGCAGTTTCTGGCCTTCATGGACGTGCGGCCCGGCATGACGGTTGCGGACCTCGACGCCGGCGCGGGATACACGACCGAATTGCTCGCGCGCGCGGTCGGCGCCGGCGGCAAGGTATATGCCCAGAACACGCGCGCGTCGGTCGACCGGCTCAAAGGCCGTTTCGATGAGCGCATGCGGCAACCGGCAATGAAAAACGTGGTCCACGTGGTGCGGCCTCTGGACGATCCGCTGCCGCCGGACGCGCGCAATCTTGAGCTCGTGACGTTCAACTTCGGTTATCACGATACGACCTACCAGGAGGTCGATCGCGCGAGAATGAATCGCGCGGTGTTCGACGCGCTGAAGTCCGGCGGTCATTATGTCGTGGCGGACCATTCGGCGCGCGCCGGTGCGGGCATAGGCGTGGGGAAATCGCTGCATCGCATTGAAGAATCGTTGGTGCGCCGCGAAGTCGAGGCGGCGGGTTTCCGGCTTGCCGCGGAAGGCGACTTTCTGCGCAATCCCGCGGATCCGCGCGACGCCGCGGTGTTCAAGCCGAACCAGCCCAACGACGAATTCGTACTGAAGTTCGTAAAACCGTAGCAATTTCACCTCGGGAGGAAACGATGCGATACTTATTGCGGAATATTCTGGGCATGCTGGCCGTGCTGGCGCTCGTCGCCGGTTGTGCGACACCGCCGGACCGAGCTGCGGGCACCAGCGGCACCACGGAAATCTGGTGGCTCGGACAGTCGGCGATGCGCATCACCACGCCGGGCGGCAAGGTCATCATGGTCGACCCGTGGATCCTCGGCAATCCTAAAACTCCGCCGCAATACAAGAATCTCGATGCGCTGGGCAAGATTGACGTGATACTTGTCACCCACGCGCACGGTGACCACAGCGGAGACGCGGTGGCGCTCGCGAAGAAGAACAACGTGCCGGTGTGGGGTCCGGCCGGCCTCAATCAGCAATGGCAAACGCTGGGCGAATTGTCTCCGGAGTTGTCGCCGCGCATGAACAAGGGCGGCACCATTTCGCCGTTTCCCGGCGTGAAAATCACGCAGGTGCACGCTGAACACAGCTCGGAAATTTTGTGGACCAACCCGGCGACCAAGAAGCAGGAAACGCTGTTCGGCGGCGAACCGGTCGGCTTCATCATCGAGCTCGAAAACGGCTTCAAGATTTATCACATGGGCGACACCGGGTTGTTCGGCGACATGAAAATGATCGGCGATTACTACCGGCCCGATCTGATCATGATCCCGATCGGCGGGCATTACGTCATGAGCCCGCAAGACGCAGCCAAGGCGACGAAAGAATATCTGCAGCCCAAGTATGCGATTCCCATGCATTACGCGACCAACCCGTTTCTGGTCGGGACGCCGCAGGAGTACATGGACGCGCTGGGCGGATTTCCGACCAAGGTTTTCCCGATTAACCCGGGCGACAAGCTGCGCTTTTAATTTGAGGTGCGGTCATTCCGGCACGCGCCGGAGTGGCCGCAGCGTCACGCATCCCGCGGCACGAGCGGCAAGGGCATACGAATGACGAGAAGCATGACATTCAAGGCGGCGCTGATACTCGCGGCCATTATCTGTACAGCAGCGCAGGCCGCGGAAGAAAATTTGAAAACGGGCGGCCCTTACGTGCCGACGCCGCAGGTGGTGGTCGACGCCATGTTGCGCATGGCTGCGGTAAATGAAAAGGACTACGTTGTCGATCTGGGTTCGGGGGATGGCATTATCGTGCTCTCCGCCGCGCGCCAGTACAAGGCGAGCGGCATGGGCGTCGATATCGACGCCAATCTCGTCACGCAGTCGAACGAGAGGGCGCAAAAACTCGGCATCACGGCGCGCGTCAAGTTCGTCCAGGACGATGTATTCAGGGCCGATCTCTCCAGGGCGTCGGTGCTGACGCTATATCTGCTGCCGGACATGATGATCAGGCTGCGCGCCAAGCTGTTCAACGAACTGAAGCCCGGAACCCGCGTGGTGTCGCACGACTATCACCTGGGCGACTGGTCGCCGGACGATTCGATCAGCCTCGACGTGCCGGAAAAGGAATACGTGACCGGGGTTCCGCGCGCGACGGTGTTGTTGTGGTACGTGCCGGCGCGCGTTGCAGGTACGTGGGAAATCAAGACCGCGTCCGGTGAAACCTATCAAGTCGCCTTGAATCAGCGATTCCAGATTATCGAAGGCACGGTGACCAGCGCCGGCAAGCCGGTCAAGGCGCAGAATTTGACGTTGAAAGGCAACGACATTGCGTTCGCCATGCCCGAGGGCAAGGGACTGTTCCGATTCAACGGGCGCATAAACGGCGAGGCGATGGAAGGCACGGTGGAATCTTCCGGTGGCAAGCCGGCGCAGCGCTGGACGGCAACGCGCGCGGCTGCGGGAAAAGTGGTTATCGAATAGACGTCCGCATCGAGCGGGCTATTCGTGCGAAGAACCGGCAGTGCGCGGCGAGGCATAGCCGAAGGTCGGCGGGGCGCTCGTAAATCCACTCTGTAGCATGAGCGGCGTAGGCAGCGCGCGGACGCCGGTGAGAAATTCGCGTTGCGTGTCTTCGATTCCGGCAGCGCCGAGGTTGCGCGCAAATTCGAGAAACTCCTTGAGTTTGAAATCGCCGTTCGTCATAACGATCTTGCACGCTTCGTCCTTCGTCCGCTGGCATAGCTCGACCGCAGATTCGGCGGCAAACGACGGCATCCGCCATTGCCACGTCCCGGCCCACAGAATGCGCCCGGCATTGCTCGCGCCGATGGCGAACGCGCTGTGATAACGGCGGCTGCTGATATTCTTGTCCAGCGTGACAACGGCGGTGAGATCTTCGGCGGAAGATATGTCGAGTAGCAGCGCGAGTGCTTTCGAAAGCGTGAGCGGCCCCTGGAATCTTTCGAGCAACGCGATGCGTTCGGCCCACTGCGCGCGGTCGCCTGCCGCGGCTGGCGGCGATGCGGAAGCGGAAGGTGTGGCGGGGGCTGCCGGCGCGGTGGGTGGTGCGATTGCGACCTGCACAGGCGGGGCCGCCGGCTGTTGGCTAACAGTGGCCGCGGGTTTGGCAGGCGCTGCAGGTGCCGTGGCCGGCACCGGTGCGGCCGCTACAGCAACCGGCGGCGGCTGGCGCATTTGCAACAGCTCGGCGCGCAGCTTTTCCATTTCGCGCTTGATGTTCTCGGCTTCCGAGTCGCGCTTTTTGCGCTCTTCCTCCAGCGTTTTTTGCAGTTGAGCGCTTTGTTGCTCGGCCTGACGCAGGCGGTCGTCGGTATTCGCGCCCTGCACCGGAGCCGGCGCGCGGAAAAAGAATTCACCCGTCAAGGACGACGATTCCCACGGGATCTGCTGGTTGTCCGACGCCTGCAGGACGTTGATGCGGACTTGCTTGAAAACGTCCTCGACTTTGAGGCCGGGCGTGTCGAGCGCCTTCAACAACGCTTCGGTATAAAGGCCGTTGCTGCCGGTGCCGTCGGCCGCCACTTTGCCCGGCGCAGTTGCATAGGCGAGCATGGTTCCAGTCGGGGCGTCGATTTGCGCGAGACCTCCGCCCGCGACGCTGCGGAACTTGCGCTCGAACGGATTGTTGCGGCAGGCGTCCAGTATCACCATGGAGAGGCGCGCGGGACCGAGTTGATTCAGTACCAGGTCGACGTCGACGGCCTCGCTGCTCACGGAACCTTCGGTTTCGATTTCGGCGTCGATCGGGATCAGGTAATTTTTCCCGCGCACCTGCATGCCGTGCCCGGCGTAATAAAACAATCCGACGCTGCCGAGCGCGAGCTTCTGGCCGAACTGGCTGATGGCACGCGTCATGTCGCGTTGGCTCGAATCGGTGCGCAGCACGACGTCGAAGCCGAGCGCGCGCAATTTCTCGGCCATGGCTTTGGCGTCATTGACCGGATTTCTGAGCCGGGAAGTCGGATACGCGCTGTTGCCGATGACAAGCGCGACCTTCTGTTCGGCCGAGACGGCGGCGTGCGGTGTGCCGAAGGCCGCGCCGAGCAGTGCGAGGGCAAGCAGACCGCGCGTTAAATCACGGAAATTCCAGAGCATATATTCCGTCAGTTCCTGCGAACCGGCACAGTATAGCGTTTCCGTGCATGACGCAAAACCTGAAACATTTCATCTGCATGCGGATGGAATAGGGCGCAAAGCCACCGGCACGACCCGTTACGGCCGACTTTTCGCTCGCGGCGGGCTGTCGCGAACAGGATTGGATATCGAGGTGACGATGTTGGCGAGCCGCGGATCCACGATGGATTTCTGCTGGGCATTCAACGTTGCGTACAGCGTCCGCGCGGCGGCGGCGATGTCTTCGAGCGCGGTCAGGCGGTTGCGCGAGACATCGACGGCATGATCGATCAACTGAAGCGAACTCAGGGATGCGGCGGCCGGCGAGCCGCGTGTTTGCTCTCTTCCGATATCGGTTGCGTATGCCGCGATCTTGTCCATGCACGCCTGCCATGCCGCTTGCTGGCCGGGTGCCAGATGCAGGTCTTCTTCGAGCATGCCGAGGCGGTCTTCGATCTGTTCCGGCGAGTTGTCCTGCACCGGCAGACGCGATTCGCGTGCGGCGCTGTCGGGACGATTGCGATTTCCCCGCATTCCGCCGCCTGGCATTCCGCCGCCAAACTGAGCGAGCGAATCCTGCGCGATGGAAGCTGCAATCGCGCCTGCGAGCATTGCGACCGCGATGGAACTTCGTCGCATGGATAACCTCCTGTGCTAATTCGAGATTCGAATTGCCGACATGGCGCAAGCATTGTCGTTGCCTTCGCAAGCAGCGGTTGCCAAGTGCGCCAATATTTACGGCATTTTTACGTTGGCGTGACGATAATGATGGTTGCAAACTGAGGCGTCAAGGCACATCATGAATTCGGTGATCACTGATCGACAAAAATCCCCGGCCGCGCCCGCGGTCGACGCGTTGCAGGCGCGGCAAGCTCAGCCCGCCAACGCAGGCGTCCTACGCAACTACGGCATCGCGTTGCTGGCGTGCATTTTGACAACTGCGATTGCTACGCCGTTGCGCGAGCATTTCAATTTGCCGAACATCGTCATGCTGTTCCTGCTGACGGTAGTCGTGGTCTCGCTGTGGCTGGGGCGCGGACCGGCAGTGATGGCTTCGTTCGTCAGCGTCGGCTCGTTCGATTTCTTCTTCGTGCCGCCGCTTTTTACCTTTACGGTCGACGATCCGCAGTACTTCGTGACGTTCGCGGTCATGCTCGTGGTCGCGCTGATTATCAGTCACCTGACGGGCGGATTGAAGCGGCAAGCCAACGCCGCCGCCGCCAGGGAGCGGCGCTCCCATGCGCTGTACGAAATGGCGCGGGAACTTGCCGGTGCCGTGGAGATGGCGCAGGTGGCGGAGATCGCGCAGCGTTTTTTGCGCATCGCGATCAATTCAGAGGTGATTTTCCTGCTGCCCGACCAAGGCGGCGAGTTGAAACCGGCCGCAATCCGCGACGGCGGCTGGACGCAGGTCATTGCGCCGCTGATCGCGAAACTTGCTTTTGAAAACACCGCGTGCACGGACCTCGACGCGCCTCATCCGGTCAGCTATTTCCCCTTGAAAGCGCCGACCAGGGTGCAGGGTGTGATGGCGGTCGCTTCACCTTCCCAAAGCGCGAAACCACTTTACGAGCATCACGAGTACCTGGATACGGTCGCATCACTGATCGCGATCGCGGTCGAGCGCTTGCACTATGCCGAGGCAGCGCAGCGCACTTAGTTGCAATATGCTCCGGCAAGCGCGCGCAGGGTTTCAGGCTGGCAGCGCAAACTTGCCTTCGCGGTAAAGTTTGAGACAGGCATCGACGACCGCCTTGTCATAAGCGCTGCCGCTGCCGCGCGCGATCTCTTTAAGCGCGAGTTCTATGCCCAATGACGCTCGGTACGGCCGGTGCGATGACATCGTTTCAACTACGTCCGCCACGGCCATAATGCGCGATTCAAGCAGAATTTCCCCGTCCTTCAAGCCCTGCGGGTAGCCCGAGCCGTCCAGTCTTTCATGATGCTGACGAACGATGTCGGCGATGGGCCAGGGGAAATCCACTTCTTTCAGGATTTCGTAGCCGGCCTGCGGGTGCGTCTTGATAAGCATGAACTCGACGTCGCTGAGCTTGCCGGGCTTGGAGAGGATTTCAGCAGGGAC
>Ga0265314_10000676_pt1 | contig 41540 bp, 28 predicted proteins | sample 4126metaG_FD_203106 | JGI IMG/M metagenome (GOLD analysis project Ga0265314, IMG submission 203106) | Rhizosphere microbial communities from Carex aquatilis grown in University of Washington, Seatle, WA, United States - 4-1-26 metaG | ecosystem: Host-associated > Plants > Roots > Rhizosphere >...
GCCGTGGGCGGCGTCGATGAGCTCCTTGAGTTCCTCGGGCGTTCCGAAGCGGCTGGAGGGCGCAAAGAAATTGGAGACGTGATAGCCAAAGCTGCCGTAATAAGGATGCTCCTGGATGGCCATGAGCTGGATCGCGTTGTAGTGGAGCCCTGCGATGCGTGGCAGAACGTTGGCGGTGAATTCCTTGAAGGAGCCCACTTTCCCCTCTTCCTGGGCCATGCCGACATGGGCTTCGTAAATGCGCAGGCCGCCCTTGCGGCGTGGCGTTTCGTGGCGGAAGTTGTGGGTCGCGGAGGGGTTCCAGTAGATGCCGACGAAATTGGGCGAGCCGTCGGCTTCCTGAACGACACGGCGGATGTAGGCGGGCAGGCGGTCGAGGCCATGGCCATCAGCGCCGACGACATGGACCTTCAGCCGCGAGCCATGGATGAATTTCTGTTCGAATTGATCATCGGGAAGAAAGATCGACCAGACGCCCCACTGATCGCGGCTCAGCGGCGTCGCACCGCGGTCCCAGTTGTTGAAATCGCCGACGAGGCGAAGCGACTGCGCCCCGGGGGCCCATTCGCGATACCAGACGCCGGTCTTGCCTTCGTGGGTTCCGCGGTTGAAGCCGAAATAGAGATGGCCGGTGGTCATTTCACCAAGCGGGCCGCCGTGCTGATCGAGCACATCACGAAAATGCAGGTAATGCTTAAAACGGCTGCGGAGTTGATCGGCGTAGGGTTCGAGCCAGGGATCGAGCGAGATGAGTCCGGTGCCGTCATCGCGCCGCGGGGGAGGGGATGCGGGAGGGGGTCTCTGGGCGCTGGCCACTTGCGGGATACCGGCATTTGCCATGAGCGCTCCGTGTGAGAAATGTCCCCCCGGACAACATGACGCAATTCATTCTCGCAGGCTGGGGGGGTTCCGACAAGTGAAAACCATGAACGCGGCAGTGCAGAGGCGGCGGCATTTATGGGCCGGAGCGTGCGTCCTCGAGAGATATTCACGCATGGACTTTTGATGTGTGAAGAATGATGGTGCCCCTCAGTCGGGTAGGAAGAATCACCGATAACAACGGGGTTGACGCTGTTTTGGTCGCCGATATGCCTGGAGCGATACAGGATGAGCCTGGTTGGGAAAATTATCTGCGCGCCGATGGTAGTCGCGCTCCTGACCTGCGTGCGATCTGTCGCGGGCGCGGCGCCCGGGGGCGGCTATGACAGCGAAGAAGGCCTCTCGCTGCAAAAACTGATCGAGGCGGGCGTTCCTAAAAATATTTCGGAGGGGTTGTATGTGAGTGCGTGGGCGTGGGGATCGTATCTCAATGCCAGCCGGGCAACGCAGCGGTCGAATGGGGATGGGCAATTGTCGCTGGATGTGACCAAGTCATTCGGGGGCAGGGTGGCGGTGACGACAGAATGGAGCCTGTTTGCGGCGGACGATCACTGGCGCGGGGAGCTGGAGCAGGCGTTCGTATCGGTGCTGATTTCAGAACAGGCGCAGACAGTGGTCACGCTGGGAAAATTTCATGCGGACATTGGCGCAGAGCCGCGGGACTTTTGGGATCGGCTGACCGGGACGACGAGCCTGCTGTTCAGTGCCGAGCCGCAGGACCTTGTCGGGATCATGCTGACGCAGCCCCTCGGGGAAACGCACGTAACGCTTAAGCCATTTGTAGCGACGGGATTTGAAGGACTGACCGACATCCGGAACGCCCCGGCGGGGGGGCTGATGGTGCAGTATCGTCCGAAGCCGGAGCTGACGCTGACGCTGACGAATTGGGTCGGGCCGGGATACGGGGAGTCGGACTGGGGCAATGAGGAAGGCGCCGGGTCGGGCGGTGGCGGATATGGGAGCGGGTATGGCGGTTATGGAGCCGGTGGAGGCACCTATGGCGGAGCTTATGGCGGACTCTCCGCGATCGAAAACTGGCTGGGGCCGAACCTGGTGAGCGAGCGCGGTGGCGTGATCTATTTTGTGGATGGGAATGTGGTGTGGAAGCCGCGGGAAGATTTGACGCTGGCGGGGGAGGCGCTTTCGGGAACGACGCGCGGAGCGGAATCCGCGACCGGCTGGCAGGGGCTGCTCGCGCTCGCGAGTGTCGATCTGACGGACCAGTGGCGCGTGTTCGGGCGGTGGAGCTTTTTGAATGATTCCTCTGGCATCATCACCGGCGCGGCGCAGCGGCGGCACGAATTGAGTGCCGGCCTCGCCTGTCAGATGACGCACAACCTGGAACTGCGCGGGGAATACCGGCACGACTTCAGCAACCCGCAGGGCGACAGCGACACGGTTTCGGTGCATTTCAGTCTCGGATATTGATTCGTAAAGCCTGGAGCAGGAAATGAAAAGAATCGGCAAGGGCGTCTGGATCGCGGGAACGATTGCCGCGGTGTTTACCTGGTGCGGCCTGCAACTGGCGTTTTCGGAGCCGGCGGAGCGGCCCACGGGATTTGCGCTGCGCGGGCAGGTGACGATCCCCGGCGATTGGACGATGCAGAAACCGGATTTGTCGCGGACGGTGGTTTATCTGGCTTCCGCGCCGGCACTCGATGCGGTGGCACCGCCGAAGGATGCGGCGGTGGTCGCACAGCGGAACAAGGCGTTTGATCCGGCGTTTTCGGTCATTTCCGTGGGGCGGGCGGTGGAGTTTCCGAATTGGGATCACTTTGACCACAACGTGTTTTCGCGCTCGCCGGCGGCGCCGGCGTTTGATTTGGCGCGCTATCCATACGGCAGTTCCAAGGCGGTGACGTTCGGCAAGGTGGGGGCGATCCAGCTTTTCTGCAACATTCATCCGGACATGCGGGCGATTATTTTTGTGACGCCCAATACGTACTTCGCGCGGGCGGACAAGGACGGGCACTTTGCGATTGAGAACGTGCCCGCGGGGGATTACGAGCTGGTGGCCTGGAATGAGCGCTGTGCGGATGTGAAGGCGAAAGTCACGGTGGCCGCGGGCGCGGGGGCGCAGGTTTCCATGGTGTTGCATGAGGATCGCGAGAATGCGCTGGCCAGCGATCCTCCCCGGCCGCGGAATGAGTACGGCGTGGAGCGCGGGCTGTCGGTGAAGCGGGAGCAGTTGAATCTGCCGGTGGTGCAGGGCGTGCATGAAGCGCCGCCTGCCGAGGCGCACTGAAGCGGGCGCTTGAGGAACGATAATCCGGAGCACTTATGCGATTTCGCACAAAATTGTTCATCGCCTGGGGCATCCTGGTGTTGGTGCTGTACGCCGCCACGCTTTGGCCGGTGCATCGCACGATCGCGTCAAGCTTTGACCGGATCGGGCGCGAAGCTTTCGCCGGGACCAAGCAGAGCCTGCGCGATCTGCAGGGAGAGCAGGTCACGCGCATGCGACAGGAATGCAGCCTCATTATGAACATCCCGGACCTGCGCGCACTGATCGCGGAAAACAGCGCGGAGCTGACCGCCGACAACCTCGCGAGCCTGCAGGAGCGGCTGGACTCGCTGTCGCACGTGGTGGCGGCGCCGGCGATGTTTGTGCTGGACCGGCGGGGGAAAGTCATCGCACAAAATGAACGTGCACCGTGGGCGTCGATCGGCGAGCTGGGCCGATTTCTCGAGCAATCGCCGCAGGCGCGGGCGCTCGTACACAAGGTGCTGAGGGCCTCGGATGCGGGGGACGCGGATGGGGCAGCGCCGCACGCGGTTGACGGGTTGTGGATCGTGAACGATCAGTTGCTTCAGGCCGTGGCGGTGCCGCTGATTTTTCAGAGCGGTGGCGCGGGCGGCGGCGGAGATGTGCAGGGGGCGCTTTTCATGGCGTCGCCGCTGACCGACGCGCTCGCCGCCGAATTGGCCCGCCGGCATAACTGCTCGGTAAGTTTCATCACCGGCTCGACGGTGGTCGCCAGCAGTCTTGAGTTGCCGCTCCGCCAGGACCTGGCCGCGGCGGTGAACGGCAAGAGCGTGCCGCTGGGGCCGGACCTCACGGTGGCCCTGGGCGGGACACTGTTTCGTTCGTCCTATGAGCCTCTCATGGACCCGGCATCGCACGAACTGGTCGGCGGGACATTGATCCAGAGCAACCTTGCGGATGCGGCGAAGATACAAAATGCACTTTGGGGGAATCTGGCCCTGATTGCGCTCGTGGGCCTCGCGATTGCCGGGGCGACAAGCTTTGTGATCAGCACGACGGTGACGCGGCCCGTGCAGTCGCTGCATGCGGCGGTGGGGCGCGTGTCGGGTGGGGACCTTTCGGTTTCGATTCCCGGTGCGGCCGGCGGAAAGGGAGAACTGGGGGAACTGGCGCGAGCGTTCAACCACATGGTGGAGCAGCTGCGCACACGGCAGGAACTTGAGCGGCTGGTGGAGGAATCGCGCGCCGCAAGCGAGGCCAAGAGCCAGTTCCTCGCGAACATGAGCCACGAAATCCGGACGCCGCTCAATGGCGTCCTGGGCATGACGGAAGTGTTGCGACAGACCGATCTTTCGAGCAAGCAGGAGCGGTACGTCGAGCTGCTGGAGACCTCCGGCAAGATCCTGGCGAACATCATCAACGACATCCTCGATTTTTCGAAAATCGAGGCCGGGAAACTGGAACTCGAGTCGCTCGATTTTGACCTGCGAAAAACCATTCGCGAAGTGAAGGACGTACTCCAGCCAAAAGCGCAGGCCAAGGGCCTCGAGATCAGGGCGGAGATCGCGCCCGAACTGGCCGCGGGCTTTTGCGGCGATGCCAAGCGCCTGCAGCAGATTCTGATCAACCTGATGAACAATGCCATCAAGTTTACAGAAAGCGGACACATCCAGGTGGCCGCGTCGCTGGACCGGGCGCTGCCGGACGCAACGCTTGTGCGGTTCGAGGTGAGCGATACCGGCATTGGCGTCCCCGCCGACCGCATCGGGCGGCTGTTTCATTCGTTCTCGCAGGTCGATGCGTCGACGACACGGAAATACGGCGGCACGGGACTGGGGCTGGCCATTTGCAAGCAGCTTGCGGAATTGATGGGCGGCGTGATCGGCGTCCGGAGCGCGGCGGCGGGGGGTTCCACCTTCTGGTTCACCGCGCGGTTCCTGAACAGCCGGCAGCAGGCGTCGCCGGCGCTCCCCGCGCCCGGAGAAACCGCCCCCGCAATGCGCGGGCATATCCTGGTGGCCGAAGACAATGAGGTGAATCAGCTCGTGGTGTGCGAGGCACTCCGGGCTGCGGGGCACACCTGCGAGGTCGCCGCCAATGGCAGGGAAGTGCTTGAGGCCCTGCGCCGTGACCGATATGACCTCGTCCTGATGGACTGCCAGATGCCCGAGATGGACGGTTTCGAAGCCACGCGGCAGATTCGCCGGCAGGAGCAGGCGAACAGTGGACCTGCGGCACGCATCCCCATCATTGCCCTGACGGCCAACGCTGTTAAGAGCGACCGCGACGATTGCCTGGCGGCGGGCATGGACGACTATCTCTCCAAGCCGATCGACTTTGCGACGCTCGCGGGCGTGCTTGGGAGGCATCTCGCCGGAAGGGGCCAGTTGCAAAGAGCGAGCGTGCACGGTGGCGGATCGCCGGGCCAAAAGCCGGTGATCGACGAGGCGGCCTTGCGCCAGCGCTACGCCGCGATGCCGGAAATGATCGGAGCGCTGCTCGATCGCGCGGGAAAGCAGATGGCGACCTACTCCAGCGGACTGGCGGCGTCGCTGGCGAAGTCCGATTTCGAAACTGCCGGTGTCATTGCCCACGCCCTGCGTGGCTCGGCGGGAGCGCTCGAAGCCGCGACCCTGGTAAGGCTGACCCAGGAGTTGGAATCCGCCGCGGGAGCGCGGGACCTGGCGCGAATCAAAACGCACATCGAGGCGATCCAGGAGGAAATCACAGCCTGTCGCAGCCAGATTCCCGCAATTCTGAACACAACGCGCAAGTGATTTCCCACGCTCGAATTGCCGCACGTCCGCGAGCAATTTCCGCGCGCCGCCCGCGGCCCGTTTTCACCTGGCGGACCTTTCTGACTCCGGATGTTTGCCCTATACTGCCCGGTCTACTTAGCGGCGGCGGCGCCGCTTTTTTCTTCAACCGGATTCTGTGGAGCGCGTCCATGTTCAATATCCTCGTGGCGGATTCTCTGGCGGCCGAGGGCCTGGCGATTTTGAAGGCGCAACCTGATGTGAAACTGACCGTTCAGGAAAAGTGGCAGCCGGGGGAGCTGGGGAAGGTCCTGGGAAATTATGACGGCGTGATTATTCGTTCGGGAGTGAAGATCAAGGCCCCGGACCTCGCGGCCCCCGGGCAGCTTAAGGCGATCGCGCGGGCGGGGGTGGGCGTAGACAACGTTGACGTCGAAGCGGCGACCAAGGCGGGCGTGCTGGTGATGAACACGCCGGATGCCAACACGATCACGACCGCCGAGCATGCCCTTACGCTCATGATGGCGCTTTCGCGCAAGATTCCGCTTGCGGATGCTTCGCTTCGCGCCGGCAAGTGGGACCGCAAGACGTTCATGGGCACTCAGCTTGCAGGCAAGACCCTGGGGATCATCGGCTTCGGCCGGATTGGCAAGGCGGTCGCCAAGCGGGCGCTGGCGCTGGAGATGAAGGTCGTGGCGTTTGATAAGTTTTATTTTGCCGAGACGGCGCTCGACGGCCAGGTGAAGATGATCAAGGACATCGACGCGCTGCTGCCGTTGTGCGATTACATCACGCTGCACACGCCCGGCGGGGAGACGATCCTCAATGCCGAGCGGCTGACCAAGTGCAAAAAGGGCGTGCGGCTGGTGAATGCGGCGCGCGGCGGCCTGATTGATGAAAAGGCGCTCGTTGAGGCGATCAAAACCGGGCACGTGGGCGGGGCGGCGATCGATGTCTATGAACCGGAGCCCAAGAACGCCCAGGACGAGGCCGCCTTTTTTGAAAAGGAAAATCCGATCTTCGCGCTGGGTGACAAGGTGGTGGTAACCCCGCACCTTGGGGCGAGCACGTCCGAGGCGCAGACGGTTGCCTCGACGGACGTGGTTGCCGGACTGTTGACGTATCTGCGAGGTGAAGGGCTTGTGGGCGCGGTGAACGCCGGCGGCGTGGAGGTGAATCTCTCGCCACAGGAAAAAGCCTACACCGAACTGGCGCAGCGGATGGGCGCGATCCTCGCCGGGGTGGTCGACAAGGGATTTGATTCGATCACGCTGCGAACCAATGGCGAACTGCCCAAGCGCATCGCTGGGACACTGCAGCGCGTCGCAGTGATGGCGTTGATCAAGCCGTTTTTGAGCGAATCGGTGAACGTCGTGAATGCGTTTCACCTGGCGGAGGGGCGGGGCATCGCGATCCGCGGCGAGACGATGGGCCAGGCGGTGCAGCGGGCACTTCAGCATTCCATTGAGCTGGAAATCACGGAAAAGGTGGAAGGCACGACGCACACGCACACGGTCATCGGGACGGTCTTTGCCGACAACCTGCCGCGCGTCCTGGGCATCAAGGGCTACTGGATGGACATGATCCCGGCGGGCCCGATGGTGCTGATCGTCAACAAGGACACGCCCGGCGTCATCGGCCTCGTGGGCAACACCTTCGGCAAACTCGGCATCAACATCGCGGACATGACCATCTCCCGCAAAGGGGACAAGGCGCTGATGCTGCTGAAGCTTGACAGCGTTCCCTCAGCGGCTGCTCTTGCGGCACTAAAAGCCGAACCGGCGCTGGAGGTCGTGAAAGCCATCGACCTTCCCCCGCTTCCCCAGTAACAGATTGCCGATTCATCCAACAAACCGAAGCGCCCGGTGACGAACCGGGCGCTTCTTTTTATCCCCTGCCGGCGGGCCGATTGGCCCTCATGTTGTGTGAACGACAGGGCCTCGGCGCATGCATGGGCCTCAGCGCCCGCGCCCCGCGCGGCCAGCCCTTCCAGCTCTCCCGGACCCCGGCGTTCCCGTCACTTCATCATCCGAAAAATCATTTTCCACGGGCCCAAGTGAGCTCACCGAATCTCCGGCAATCACCGAGGCGCAATCGACTTTTAACGCCCCCGCTCGATCGTACGGGCCCGAAAGTGCATTGGGATTGTCGGCCAGCACCCGCAGCTTTTCGATGAGCAGAATAATGCCATCGCAATCCCCCGAGATCGAAGTCAGGTGTTGCACATCCACAGCCGCCAAACCGACGGTCGTCACCTGCAATCTACCCTGACTCCGCCCGCGCCCGTTAAATGTGGTGAGGCCCGGCCCGGTTACAAGGCGATTCGCCCTCGCCGCTATTGCCACAATTTCATTGTCGAATTCCAGCTCCGCACGAACCATGACCGGCCGCGCCGATTTTACGAGCTGCACCGCGACCGCCTTCGTATTGGCAATCCCCCCCGTGACGATGAGCTCCACCGCCTGCACGTAATAAAGTTCGTCCGCCACCTTCACCACGGGCGCCAGCGTCGTGCCGAATGCCGCCTCCTTGGCCATCTGGCGGGACACGGCAAGCTCGTCGTCGTAAAGAAAGCGGTAAATCCCATCACGGGAATTGCGCGGCAGGATTTCAACCGGCGTCTTGTTGGACGCCGTTTTGGGCGTGTAGAGATAGCCCGGTGATTTCCGAACGAGAAACATCAGCGCCGCCGCACGCGCCTCATCCAGCCGCGAAGCGTCTTCATGCGCCTGCTTGCGGATCGCGTCGAGATAATCCAGCGCTGTCGACGACTGTTTTAGTTGCAGCGTGCACTCGCCGCGCAGCATCAACATCGCCACACGGTCAAAATCGGGTGGATGCTTGGGATCCAGCAGGTGATTGATCGCGGCTATAGCCTGGGCATACTGCCCCTGGTCCACCAATGCTTTGATCTGTTCCGGTGTAACCGGCGCCTTGGCCGCCGCCGAAGCGCTTGTCCCCGCAGGTGCCGTCGTCGGCGCTGTCGCCGCAGGCACGGTGGCCGCATGCACGGTGAACGCCAACACGGATTCCGCCAAAACTGCCCCCACCGCAATCGCCCATCGCATTCTGGTCATCACATGCTCCCAATGTGCCTCAATACGCACGCCGCCGCCGGCGTGCCAACAGCAAAGCCCCGGCAACTCCCATAATTGCAACGCTTGCGGGTTCCGGAGCGCCGAAACTGAAGTTCGAAAACGTCTGCGTTCCGTCCGCGGAATTGCTGCTCGCTGTGACGCCCACATAAGCCGAGTTGGCGCCAAGGATAGAAGGGAGATTCTCCAGGAAGGATGCATGATAGGTTGCCGATGTATTTACGTCAACGAGCGTTTCATTGAGGAATGCCCCGTCATAGCTCAATGTGATATTGATCGGATCGCCCGAATGGAGATCGACCGGGCTCGTTGACGAGGATCCGCCTCCGATGTTGCCATTGACATAAAATCCGCTGAGGCTCGGATTGGTCATTTCGAGCGTGATCGCCACGCTCCTGCCGGTGAAGCCATATCCGAACCGAGTCGAATTGAAACCAACCGCGTTTGCGCCGGTGGTGGCGTTCTCCAGAATGAACGTCGCCCCGTAGGCATCCGAGGCCCCGGTATTCTGATACGTGAACGAAGCGGTAAACCCGGTAATGCTTTGCGGTGTGTCATAAATGACGCTTCGCGCTTCGCCGCTCGTGTTGTTGATCAGATGGATGAGGCCTGGCGCGACCGTGGGCGCCGCGCCCGTATCGTTGATGTTAACGGTCCAATTCGCGAAATTTCCGAACCCCGCGATGTCCGCCTTGGCCGCCGCCGGAAAAAGCATCGCTGCGGCCGCCGCCGCCATAAACCCGCGATACGCCCGTGTTCCAGTGCTCATTTTCTCACCTCAAAAAATGGGAAATTCTGCTCGCCATGCCAAGAAGAAGCGGCATCTCCCACGAATGCCCCGCGGCAGCGCGCTTTATACCGCCGGCGCAGCAGTCCTGACAAAGGACCGGCGCCCTTCCAATATTTAAAACTTCGGCGCGCGGCTTTCGCCGGAAGGCGCCCTGTCCAGGTGCTTCAATCCATCTCTGCAAATACGTGAAATGGTTACGAAGAATATGCGCCGCCTTTGCCTTCCTGAACAGACCGTAATTCCACCTAATCGTTTTTGATGATGCATTGCCACGTCAATCCCCTCGCAGAAGCGCCATCACATGCAACACAAGTTCGACCCGATCCGAAACACCCAGCCGCGTGAACATATGTCGCAGATGTGCCCGCACCGTCGGCACCTTTATGCCTGCCTTTGCGCCAATCTGCTTGTCGCATCCCCCGCGCATCAGCCCGCGCAAAACATCCGTCTCCCGCGGCGTCAAACGCATCGCCACAACCAGGCGCGCCCATTCCCCGTCGTTGATCCGGGGGATACGGGCTTTTCTCGGGTACTGGCTCATCGGTGGTTGTGTCGCCCGTGTGCTTGTCCACCTGTTGTTACAGCGCCCGCAACGCCGGCTGACAGCCCTGCTGCAATTATTTTCACCGACGATTGAATTCCGTCATGTACAATGCTGTAATCCTCCCGGCTTCCGGCGGTTACATCACAACCAGCCAGTCGCCTGCCGCCGCCGCCGAACCAGGCCCGGGCCCAATGCCATTTCCGTGGGACTTGCGATGACCTTTGCCCCGACTGCCACCACGCGCACCACGCTTCTGCTTCGTCTCCGGCCAGACGCCCCCGGCCGAGAATTCGCCTGGCAGGAATTTGTCGAAGCCTATGTCCCCATTATCTGCGCTTTCGCCCGCCGCTTTGGTGCTCCCGCATCCGAAATCGACGACCTGGTCCAGGATGTTCTCCTCGGCTTCTATTCTGCCGTCCCGGAATTTTCCTACGATCCCGCGCGCGGCCGCTTCCGCAGCTATCTAAAGACCTGCACCTGGCGCAAGCTGCAGGTCCGCCTCGGTAATCGCCTCGAGGTAAGAGGCCACAAAATTCAGAGCCTCGATTCCGCCGAACCGGCCATCGAACAGGCGTGGTGCGACGTCTGGGAAAACCAGCGCCTCCAGCGGGCGCTCGCGCTCACCCGGGACCACTATCTTTCCCGGCCAGACCGCGCCAGGACGTTCCTCGCCTTTGAGATGTACACGCTGCTTGAGCGCCCCGCCGAGGATGTCGCCCGCGAACTCCAGATGAACGTCGATGCCGTGCACCAGGCCAAAACGCGCATCACCCGTGCCCTCCGCGAAACCATGGACGCGATGGATGCCTTCGCAGATTAGTTGAACGTGATCCGACCGACAAAAGGCCCGCCGCATCGGTGGAGAGGATTATGCCGCCAGTCGAACAATCCACCGCGACCGACGCGTTGCCCGAAGAACTCACCGCGCGCCTGAAGGTCGCCGTCCCCGGATATCGCTTGTTGCGCGTCCTCGGCCGCGGTGGCCAGGCCAACGTCTATCAGGCCGTCGACGCCGCCACTGGCCAGCTCGTCGCCATCAAAGTTCTCCACGACGGCCCCTTCGCCTCCGAAGCGGCCCGCGCCCGCCTCAAGAAGGAAATCATCGCCCTCAAGGCTCTCGATCATCCCGGAATCGTCCGCATCCTCGGCGAGGGCCAGACCACGAGCGGCCACGATTTTCTTATCATGAACTTCATCGACGGCCGCTCCCTCGATGAACACGCATTCAGCAGCTTCCCCGCCGCAAGTATCGCGAGCCAAAACGCGATGCTCACCCTTTTCGCCCGCGTCTGCGCCATCGTCGGCTTCGCCCACCGCAGCGGCGTGACCCACCGCGACCTTTCCCCCTCCAACATCCGCATCGACTCCGTAGGCAATCCCCACATTCTTGATTTCGGCCTCGCCCGCACCGCCTTCGATTCAGTTCTCATCCCCGGCGCCGCCGCTACCAATACCGGCCAGTTCCTCGGAAAACTCGCTTACGCCAGCCCCGAACAAGTCGCCGGCGACCCATCCAAAATCGACATCCGCACCGATGTTTATTCACTCGGTGTCCTGCTCCACCAGATACTCACCGGCGGTCAATTTCCCTACGACATCTCCGGAAGCCCCGCCGAAATCCTCCACAACATCTGCCACGCGCCTCCTCGCCCCATCGCCCATGCTTTCACGGTCCATCAAAGTGCCGCCACGCCAGTCCACGCCGATCTCGAGGCGATCGTTTCCACCGCACTCGAAAAGGACCCGAATCGCCGCTTCCAATCCGCCTCGGAAATGGCCCAGGCCCTGGAAAAATATCTCGCGGGTCAGTCCGTCTCGTTTCCCTTTCCCTCGCGGCATCGCCTGCGAAATTGGATCGCCGCCCTCCTCCTTCTCGCGGGGATCTCCCCCCTGACATTCCTCCTCCTCCATAGACAGGCTCCTTCCAGCATGCAGCCCAACGCGTCGATAAAAGGCGCCCCTTCTCCCGATACCTTTCTCGTCCCGCTTAAGGGTTCCAAACGCCAGTTCATTACCAATTCTCTGGGAATGAAATTTCTCCGGATCGAACCGGGCACGTTCATGATGGGCACGCCCCTGAGCGAGCCGGATCGCTCAAAGTATAACGAGCCAGTCCCGCGCCAAGTCACCATCACCAGCCCCTTCCTCATGCAGGTCACCCACGTTACGCGTGGCCAATTCGCCTCATTCGTCCAGGCCACCGGATACAAAACGGATGATGAGCGCCTCGGTGGCGTCTCGTATCCCGGCTCCAGGGGCACCCCTGACCTGCGCGATCCATCGCAATCCTGGCGCGATCCAGGATTTTCCCAGGAGGACGATCACCCCGTCGTGGCGGTGAGTTGGAACGACGCCATTGCCTTCGCCGCCTGGCTCAGCGAAAAGGAAGGCAAGAATTATTCGCTCCCCACCGAAGCCCAGTGGGAATTCGCCGCCCGCGCCGGAACGCACACGGCCTATTTCTGGGGCGCTTCGCCGCAATGGGGCAAAGGCTACGGCAACACCGCCGCCCCCGTCTGGGACGATGGCTACCAATACACTTCCCCCGTCGGCGCCTTCAAACCCAACGCCTGGGGCCTCTACGATATGTGCGGCAACGCCTGGGAATGGTGCTCCGATTTTTTCACCTCCGCCGGATCCAGCGAGTCTGTCGATCCCCAGGGCCCTCTTCCCGATCCCGTCGGAATAAACTTCCATCCCCTCCGCGGCGCCGGGTTTGGCACACAGTTCACGGCGTTTCGCGTCGGCTTCCGCTACGGGGGTCCTGCGGATTCCGCCAGCAATTCCACCGGCTTTCGGCTGGTCATGGACTCCCGTCCCTTCCTCGCTCCGCATCAACAACCCGTCACCGCTTCGGCACCCGTCAACGCGCTTCCCGCACGTTCGCCCGCCCGCATCAATCTCCTCGCCATCGTCGACCCCGACCGCGACAACCGCCACGGCGGCGGCTGGACCCTCGCCAATGGCATCCTCACCAGCACCGGCCCCACACAACAACTTGAGTTCCCGTACGTCGCCCCCGCCGAATACGACTTCCACCTCGGCTTCACGCCGCCGGATATTGATCTCTCCAACCTCCAGTTTTTTTTCCCCGCCGGCGGAAAGGAAAATGACTGGCACCTCGGCGAGCGCGGCAACAGCGGTTCATGGTTCGAAATGGCAAGCGACCAAAGGCGCCTTGAAGACAATCCTACGGTTGTCCGCAAAGCCGCGTTCATGAAGCCCGGCGAACACAACCTGATCCTTCTCAAGGTCCGCAAGGACGGCGTCCAGGCCTTCGTCAACAACGCCCTCATCCATGATTACAGGACCGATTACCACGAGTTCCATGTTCCCGACTGGCTCACCTTTCAGCGCGGCGATACCGTCGGCGTCATGTTCGCCATGCCCGGCGTCCACGTGGACCAGGCCGAAATCACCGAAGTCTCCGGCATCGGGAAGCTCCTTCGCGAGCCTCATCCCGGCGAAGCCGCCATTTTGCCGCTCCCCGCCGATTTACCCGCGCAACATTGAACCGCAAAAATGGCCGGGCCCCGCACGATGTTTCACCGGCGGGGCCCGCTTTTTGGAACGGTCTATAAGCCGAATTCTGTTCCCCTTGGGGGGGCGGCGACCATTTATCTTGGGGCGACGTTGCCATCGCCCTCGAGCAACCTACCCGGAGCCTGTGTCCCGCCGTTTCCTAAAGCCTTTCAGCCCTTCGTACTCCGGACAGTCCCAACTTTCCTTTCGGAAAGTGCGGCGCGGGCCGCGCCTTTGGCTCCCTATTTGGTCTTGCACCCGGTGGGGTTTTCCATGCCGTCGCCGTCGCCGGCAACGCGGTGCGCTCTTACCGCACCTTTTCACCCTTGCCTGATTCCCGATCGCTCGGGACCATCGGCGGTTCGTTCTCTGTGGCACTTTCCCGCACCCGGCAATCCCAACCGCTCCCTTACGGTCGCGGCTCCGATCGACGGATGGGTGGCTGTTAGCCATCACCGTACCCTGTGGTGTTCGGACTTTCCTCCCGGCTTTCACCGAGCGATCGCCTGACCGTTCCGAAAACCATAATACCAGAATTGTCCCGTTATTCCGCAGGTAACCATTCAACCGCTTAAGCGCTCAATCGGATTCACCATCCGCCCCATCATCCCCGCGACCGTTGCTCGCGCCCGATCAGGCTCCACCGGTGCACCTTCCCCTTGAGCACGTCCGCTGCAATCGGCTTGGCCAGAAAATCGTCGCATCCCGCCGCCTCGCTCTCGCGCTGGTTCACTTCCATCGCCGCCGCGGTGAGGGCAATGATGGGCGTCTTGATGCCCAGCCGGCGGAGTTCGCGCGTCGCCGCATGGCCATCCATGCCGGGCATCTGCACGTCCATCAGGATCACATCAAAGGCGTGGCCCTGCTGCGCCGCGGAAAACGCCATTTCCACACCCTCCTGGCCATGGGGGGCGGTCTCCACGGTCGCGCCGACCTTTGCGAGTACGTGCTGGACCAGCATGGCGATGTCATCGCTGTCATCCACTACAAGAACCCGAGCCGGAATGTGCTCGGGGACATTTGGGGCTTCGCCGCCGGTTGGAGCCGCGCCCGACGCCGTGCTGACGGGCCCGACCACCGGCAGGCGCAGGCGGAAGCGCGATCCCTTGCCCGGCGTCGAGAGTAGTTCAATTTCCCCGCCGATGAGCCGGGCCAATCGGCGCGAGATGGCCAGGCCCAGCCCGGTTCCTCCGAAGCGGCGCGTGGTGGAGGTATCCGCCTGCATGAAGGGTTCAAAGACGCGGGCCTGCTGTTCCGGTGAGATGCCGATGCCGGTGTCGATGACATCAAACCAGAGCTCGCGCACCGAGTTTTCAAACGTGTTGCCGGCGGCATGGACGTCGAGGCGCACTTCACCCGCCGAAGTGAATTTGATGGCGTTGTCGAGCAGGTTGACCAGAATCTGCCGCAGCCGCGTGGGGTCGGTCATGATGCGCTTGGGCAGGCCGTCGGCAACGGTGGAAAAAAATCGCAGCTCCTTTTCCGCGGCGCGGGCCCGCATGAGCACGGCGATCTCCTCAACGGCGCCGGCCAGGATGCACGGCGCCCATTCGACATCCATGCGCCGGGCTTCGATTTTGGCCAGGTCGAGAAAGGAGTTGATCAGCGTCATCAGGTGGCCGCCGCTGCGCCGGATGATTTCCAAAAATTGCGCCCGTTTGGCCGGAGGAAGCTCATCGTCCTGAAGCAGATCCGCATAGCCCAGGATCGCCGCCAGCGGCGTGCGTATCTCATGCGACATGTTCGCCAGGAACTCACTCTTTGCGGCCGACGCTCGCACGGCTTCTTCCTTGGCGCGGCGCAATTCCTCCTCCGCCGCCTTGCGCCGCGTGATGTCCAGGTGCGTGCCAACCATCCGCAGCGGCTGCCCTGCCGCATCGCGTTTCACCACCTTCCCCCGGCCCAGGAACCATACATAATGCCCCTTCCGGTGCTTGAGCCGGTATTCAGCCTCAAAATACGGCAGCTTTCCGGAAAGATGATCCGTCATCTGCTGCGTGCCGCCGAAATCATCCGGATGCGTGAGGGCCGCCCAGGCCTCAAACGTACCGTCAATTTCGCCGGGCTTGTAACCGATTTGCTCAAAGCAGCGCGGCGAGGAGAAAAGTTTGCCGGTGGTGATATCCCAGTCCCACACGCCTTCCGCGGTGGCCTCCAGCGCGTAATTCAGGCGCTCTTCGGAGGCGCGCAGGCGTTGCTCGGCGTGCACACGCTTGGTAACCTCCTCGGCGAACATGAAAATGCCGCCGATTTCCCCATCGTTCTTCATCCACGGGCGTATGTCCCAGCGAAAATACCGCACCGTCCCATCCCGCATGGACCAGGGTTCCTGCGGAGAGAGATAAACCTCGCCCCGCCGGCAACGCTCGAGGATGGGCTCCCAGTGCTCCCGCTGATGCGCGAAGCCCTCCAGGTATTTCATCCCAGTGATCGCCGACTCGCTAAGGCCCACCAAATCGCGCCAGGACGGCGAAGTGCAGAGATAACGCAGGTCCTGATCCAGCAATGCCATCGCCACGGGCCCGTGAGCGACCCAGACGCGGAGGAATTGCTCCATGTCTACCGTGGGGGATTCAATGGCGCCGGTTTGAACCATGGTACGTCCGATATCCGCTGGGAACGTTGCTTGCTTCAGCGCATTGTAAGCGTGAGGAGCGCCGTGAAAAGGGTGAAATTCCGGGACTCCGCATGTCACGACTCAAAGGGACAATCGGAAATCCGGGGCAATGCCCGAGAGCGAAAATCGCCGCCAGTTCCCCTCTGCTCTCCACCTTGGTCAAATGCCGCAAAAGCCCTATTTTTACCGTCCCCCTTTCAATGCCCTTAACGGGTTGATTATGATCCGTTTCTCGCACGACAGGATGTCTCCGATAATAGGGCGCACATGATGGCGGAATCGCCGCCCCAATCATGGGGCATTCTATGGGCCCGAACCCCGGTCCATGCGATATCTTTGTGCGGAGATGACCACGAAGTTCTCCTCCGCGTGTTGCGGGCATGTGCCCCGCAGCCGTTCCCAGGACGTCGGAAAGCCACGAGAAACCGCTCCATGACCAACCCCGCCACGATGCTCTCCCAGTGCCGCCCCGCCCGCCGCCGTGCCCGCCGTTCGCTTTCCCAGGCCGCACCCCGCAGCACGCCGAGGATGATGGAAGAACTCGAAACCCGGATGCTGCTCTCGGCCTCCGGCTACGCCACCCCGTCGTTTCTGCTCACTTCGACCAATTCCGTGATTCAGTCCGCGGCCGTGAGCGGGCCCAGCGGGTTTTCCCCCGCGACCATCCGGCAGGCTTATGGGATCAATCAGGTGCTTTTTGGCTCGTCCATCGGCGATGGCGCCGGCCAGACGATCGCCATCGTGGATGCTTTTAACGATCCCAACATAGCGGGCGATCTCCATGCGTTTGACCAGCAGTACGGCCTCTCCGATCCGACCCTGACCCGTATCAACCAGAATGGCGGCAGTTCCCTTCCCGGCGCCGCCCCCGGCCGCGGCAACTCCTGGGCTCTCGAAATCTCTCTCGACGTTCAGTGGGCGCACGCGATTGCCCCTGCAGCGAGTATTCTCCTGGTCGAAGCATACTCCGCCTCGGACAATGATCTGGCCGCCGCGGTCAACACCGCCCGCAACTATGCCGGCGTCTCGGTGGTTTCCATGAGCTGGGGCGGAGGCGAAGGCACTTCGGCCCTTAATGACAATCTCTTTACAACGCCCGCCGGCCACACGCCGATCACCTTCATCGCGTCCGCCGGCGACCAGGGTGCGTACAGTTCCCCGAGCCAGAAGGCAGTCGAATTCCCCGCCTCATCGCCGAATGTGCTTGCGATTGGCGGCACGCGGCTGAGCGTCAGTGGCAACGGAAATTACGGCTCGGAAACCGGTTGGGGCAGCGGCACTTCCAGCTACACCAACGGCGGCTCGGGCGGCGGCATCAGCGGCGACGAATCCCAGCCTGCGTTCCAGAAGGGCATCGTCACTCAGTCTTCCAACTTCCGTACGGTTCCTGATGTCGCGTTTGATGCGGATCCCAATTCCGGTGTGGCTGTCTATGACTCTTATGATTCGGCCGGCAATCCCTGGCTGCAAGTCGGCGGCACGAGCCTGGGCGCACCGGCCTGGGCGGCCATGATTGCCATCGCGGACGAGGGCCGCGTCCTCGCCGGTCTTTCCACGCTCGATGGCGCTTCGCAAACGCTGCCCGCGCTCTATGCCCTGCCGAGCGCCGATTTCCATGACATCACCAGCGGCAACAACGGCTACGCGGCGGGGCCGGGATACGACCTTGTCACCGGCCGCGGAAGCCCCGTCGCCAACAAGCTGATTCCCGATCTTGCCGGCAATCATTCCACGCCTACCAATCCCAACCCCGGGCCCGCAGCCACGCCGGTCATCGGCTCGTTCACGCTCAGCGCCGGCCAAATCACCAGCGGGGCGAATGTGATCCTGACGGCCGCAAACGTCACCGAAACCGGCGGCTTGATTGCCTCCGTCGCGTTCTACGAAGAAACCAACAACATCGCCGGCCTGCAGACGCTAACCGATTCCCTCATCGGCGCCGGCACCCGGAGCAGCAACAACTGGTCACTTTCCGCCAGCACCTCCGGCGTGGCCCCGGGAACCTACACCCTTTATGCGGTCGCCACGGACGCCAATGGCGCGACGACGTCCGCCACGGTAACCCTGACTGTCGTCTCCGGGACCAATGCCCCGGTAAACGATAATTTCGCCAATGCGACCCGCCTCTCCGGGACTTCGCTTTCAATGAATGGCTCCAACGCCGGTGCGACGAAACAGACCGGCGAGCCGCTCCATGCCGGCAACTCCGGTGGCCATTCCGTTTGGTACAGTTGGACGGCGACTCAGTCCGGCATCGTGTCGCTGAACACGGCGGGCAGCAATTTTGACACGCTTCTGGCGGTTTACACCGGCAGCGCGGTTAATGCCCTTACAAAAGTTGCCGCCAATGATGACAGCCCGTTCTCCCGTACGCTCACGAGCGCCTTGAGCTTCAACGCGGTCGCCGGCGTCACGTACTACTTCGCGGTTGACGGGTACGATGGGGCGACCGGGAAGATCGTTCTGAACCTTGCCGAGGCTGTGACTGCGACGCGCACCGGGTCGGCGCTTACAGAAGCAAAGGCCTCTGCAAACCACCTGGAAGCCCCCGCACTGCTGAGGTTCACGGGCCGTAATTTGGCGGATGTGACGGAACCGCACGGCGGCTCGGCAACTCCCGCCGTCACGATCACGGCGAACGCCGGCGAGCGCGACGGCAGCCGCGATTCGCTGGATGGGCTTTCGGGCAATTGCCTCGCGGGTGTGGCGTCAGTCGTGGCGTGAGTTCGATTCGTTCTTGTCATGAGCGCGTGTATCGCCCTATGATCCGGCCATGACAGAATTCCCATTTGCCGTCATCAACGATCTGCATTACATGGGTGCCGCGACCCGGCCGCCGCTTGATTCGCTTGTCGACCAGCTCAATCGTTCGGATGCGGAGCTGGTCCTGGTGCTGGGCGACCTTGCCGAGCTCGGTTCACGTGAGGAACTGTCGACCGCGCGGGAAATTCTCGCGCGGCTGCGCGTGCCGTTTTATCCTGTCCCCGGCAATCATGATGGCCCGCCCGACCGGCCGATCGGCTCAGGCAGCGCGGGCCTGGCCATCTACGATGCGCTGTTTCCCGATCGCCGCAACTATTTTTTTGTCCACAAGGGCTGGCAATTCCTGGCGCTCGACACCACCAATGGCTCGGGGTATCAGGGCGTTCCCCTCAGCGAGGAAACCCGCCGCTTTGCAAAGCGCGCCGCCGCCGACCTCGATTCCAAGCTCCCCACGATACTTTTCACACACTTCCCGCTGCATCCGGACGTCAAATACACCCTGGCCGAGGGGCCGGCGCTGCTTCAACTCCTCGCTCCGCTCAATCTCCGCATTGTTTTCTCCGGCCATTTCCATGGCCTCACGGAGAACACGCTTCCCGCCCCATTCCCCAGGCATCTCAAATTGCTGACCAACCGCTGCTGCTCGCCGACGCGGGAAATCCACGAAAATTCCAATCTTCGCGGTTATTTTTCATGCCGGACGCGCGGGGATGGATCGGTTGCCTATTTGTTTGTGCCGGCGCCCGGTGTCTGACATGCGTCTTAAACCGTGACCTGGGCTTCGACAAATTTTCCCTTGTCCAGATGAATCAGGCGCGAGGCGGCGGCGGCGGAATGGGGGTCGTGGGTCACCATAAGAATGTTTTTGCCGAATTCCTTGTTGAGACGCTGCAGGAGCACGAGCACTTCGGCGGCGCTGGTGGCGTCGAGATTTCCCGTGGGTTCGTCGGCCAGGATCAGGTCAGGATCGGTGACGATGGCGCGGGCGATGGCGACGCGCTGTTCCTGCCCGCCGGAAAGCTGGCGCGGGAAATGATCCAGGCGATCATCAAGGCCGACGAGCTTGAGGGCAGTCTTGGCATTCTCGCGGCGCTTGGAACGCGAAAGCGAGGTGAGCTTCAGCGGGAGTTCCACATTTTCAAGCGCGGTCAGGACGGGGATCAGGTTAAACGCCTGGAACACAAAGCCCAGGTGATGGTTCCGCCAGCGGGCCAGCTCATGCTCGCTCATGTTCGCCGGTTCGCTGCCCAGGACAATGAGACGGCCATCGGTGGGCTTGTCCATGCCGGCGATCAGGTGAAGCAGGGTGCTTTTTCCGGAGCCCGATGGACCCATCAGGGCGATAAATTCACCGCGCCCAACGGTCAATTCGACACGGTCCAGAGCCGTCACCACGGTCTGCCCGCGGCGAAATTCCTTGGTCAGATGCTGGGCTTCGACAACGGTTTCCTGCACGGAGGCTCCTTGCTAATTCCAATCAACCTTTGGCGCTGCCGATCTTGACGTGATCGCCTTCCTGAAGATTTTCCGGCGGGCTCACGATGAGCTCTTCGCCTCCCAGCAGGCCCTTGGTGACCTCGATATCGCCGGTGGAAGCGGTGAGACCCAGCGTAACGGCGACTTTCCGCACTGTGCCGTTTTCAACGGTGAAGACGGTGTTGTTGCGCACGGCGCTTGTGGGGATGCGGATCGCGGGATGCGATGCCGCGGGGCCGGTCGCGGCCTTTTGCGGCGAAAGAAACAAAACCGTCGCGTTCATGTCCGGCTTGAGCAAATCGTCGGGACGGGTGATTTTCACACGCACCTCGACAGTTGCCTTCTGGCGGTTGGCGACGGGGGAAATCAGAAACACGGTGCCGTCGTATTTCCGGTCGCGGTAGGCGTCAGTCGTCACCCAGCAGGGTTGGTTCATTGCGACCTTGGCGAAGTCATCCTGGCTGATATCCAGTTCCACCTCGAGGTCGCTCAGGTCGGCGATCGAGACGACGAATCCCTTGGCCCCGCGATCGCCGACAAAGCCGGTGGTAACGAATTCCCCGACCTCCACGTTGCGCTCGAGAATTGTGGAGTCCATCGGGGCGCGAATCACCGTGTTGTCAAGATCAAGCTGGGCCTGGGCGAGATTGGCGTCGAGCTGCTCCACGGTCGCCTTCTGGGCGTCGATCTGTTCCTTGCGGTTGCCGGCTTTCATCAGGTCCAGCTGCTGGCGCTGGTAATCGGCCTGCGCGGCGAGGGCCTGGGCCTGGGAACGGGCCTCATCGATTTCATTGGCGGAAACCGAGCTTTGATTCTTGATGGCAGCGAGTCGCTGGTAATTCCGCTGTGCATTGTCCCGTTCAACCACGGCACGGTCGTACTGCGCCTGGGCCTCGGCGATTTCCTGCGGGCGGGGGCCGGCCACGAGCTCCGCGAGACGAGCCTTTGCCGAATCCAGCTCGGCTTTCATCTGATTGACGCGCGGGCGGTATTCATCATCCTCCAGGCGGACGATCACCTGATCCTTTTTGACCTTGTCACCCATTTCCACGCCGATCGAGGCGACCCGGCCCACGACCTTGCTGGCAAGCTCGATGCGGTGGGCGGCCATGATGTAGCCGTTGGCGTTGAGCGCGACCATGTCAGAAGGGGCATCGCCGGTCTGCGGAATGCGGACTTTGATGGTGTCCACGGCGATCGCCCGGCTGGTTCCGTGAAATTCGTAAACCGCTCCGCCCGCGGCGGCCAGGAGAATCACCAGCGCCACCCATGGCCAGACGGGTTTGCCCGCGGGACGGGCCTTCTGTGTTTTGTCGATCTTGAGCTTGTGCAGTTCGGTGTGCATGTCTGACTCGTATTATCCTTCACGCATGGCCTGAATGATATCGCGCCGCGAAGCGGACCAGGCGGGAATGAAACCGCCGATCAGTCCGATGGCCGCGGCAAATCCCAGCCCGGCGGCGATCGCAATCGGGCTGATGCGGAAATGAAACGTGACGTCGCTGAACGTGTTGAAATTTCCGACCGCCGTCGTCAGGCCGTTGATCGGCAGGGCGATCAATACGCCGGCAATGCCTCCAATCAGGGAGAGGAAAACGGATTCCAGAACAAACGATCGCAGGATTGCCCCGCGCGGAAAGCCCAGCGCGCGGAGCGTGCCGATTTCACGGGAGCGACGCGCCACCGCCGCATACATCGTATTGGTGGCGGCAAAGGCACTGCCGATGGCCATGATGATCGCCACCGAGAAGCCCACCACCTGCAGCGGTTCCCCCGCGCTGGTCTGGCCGGCGTAATACTTCTTTTCCTCGATGGTGCCCGCGTTCAAACGCTGGTCCGCCTCGATTTGCTTGGACAGCGCCTGCAGGGCGGAGGAAGACTCCGCGCGCACGAGGATGGAACTGCTGCCGCCTGCGCGGTCAAAATCCCCGGACAGCTGGTTGAGATCGACCCAGATCTCATTGTTAAAGGCCGAATCGCCAGAAGCGAAAATGCCCACCACGTCCCACTCGCCGCGGCCGAATTTGATCTGCTTGCCGATCTGCGCATCGGGATAGCGCTTGGCGATGGAGGCTCCGACGATCGCCTGCCGCCTCCCCGGCTCGAACATGACGCCCTGCTTGATCGCAAAATCCCGCATCGACACGCCAATGGGCAGGATGCCGCGCACGGACACATTCATGCCGTCAAGATTGGTCGGGTCCTCGATGTTCGGAAGATTTACGACCGCGAGGCCCTCGGGCGAAACCATGGGATCCCCGGCGGCGGTCCGGGCGATGCCCGGGAATTGGCGGATGGTCTGATACGCGTCGCTGGTCAGCGAGGAAGTGAGCTCTGCATCGGCGCCCTTTCGCAGCACCATAAGCTGAAGTTCGTTTCCGCTGCCCGCAAACAGCAGGCGCAGCCCTTCGGTCAGCGCCAGGGCGGTCACAAGAACCGCAACGGTCAGGCCGATCCCCAGGGCGGTCATAAACGTGGTGCCCTTGCGCTGCGCCAGGTTGCGGAGGTTATAGGTGATGGGTACGCCCATGAAGTTCATCCTGCAAAGCGGAGCGACTCGACGATATTCCTGCGCGACGCGATAAAAGCCGGCGTCAGCGCCGAAATCAGCCCGACCACCGCAGCCACCCCGAGAATCACCACCGCCGCCTGCCACCGAAGCCCCTGGAAGCCAAAGCCCGCGATCTGCTGCTCCAGCACCAGGCTCAAAAAGTAACCCAGCACAATGCCGACGGCGCCGCCGAGAATGCTGATCCAGACCGCCTCTCCAAGAATCAGCACGAGTATTTCCCCGGGGTTGTATCCCAGGGTCCGAAGGATCGCGGTTTCGCGCGTGCGCTCGCGGACCGCCATGGCGACAGTATTGGCCGAAACCAGGAGAATCGTGAAGGTGACCGCGGCGAAAATGGCCGCCAGAAATAACTTGATGTTGCCCAGGAAAGCCAGGAAAGACCTCCCAAATTCCTTCTCCGATTCGGTGCGCGTCGGATAGGGGGAGTCATCATACATCGCGTCGATGGCGTGGGCGATGTGGGGGGCGCTCCCGGCGGAATCCACAAGAATTGCATAGGTACCCACCATGTCGCGATCGGAGCTGACCTTTGGCAGAAGTTCGGTCAGATATTCGCGATGGAAGATAAGGCAGTCGGCGGCCGGCGGGCCAACGAAGATGCCCACGAGCTTGAGTTCCAGCGTGACTGGATAAATGTCGCCGACGATGGTGATCCCATCTCCAATTTTGAGGTTGTACTGGCGGGCGAGATGTTCCGACAGACAGCAGGCGGTGCGGCCGTGAATGAAAGCCTCTTGCTGCTGCGGATCAATATGCCATTCATCGTGGAGCTTGAAAATAGTATCCGCGTCCACGGCAAAGCGGGCGAAAAAATGCCGATCGTCAATGTACTTCCCGCCAAACCAGCTCCACGCGGAGAGTGCCTGAACGCCCTCCACGCGGGCGATCTGCTGCATGTAACTCGCCGGCAGGGCCTGGGTGAGCGAAACGCGGTGCCGCGTGACCAGGCGCCGTGCCTCTGAAGGCGAGGTGTCGGCGCCGTGGAAAAATCCCTGGTACGCAGCCGCCATGATGGCCAGTAGCGTCAGCGAAACCGCCGTGCTGGCGAGGGTCAAGAGACTGCGGCGCCGGTTGCGCAGGACATTGCGGAAAATGAGCGGGACGAGGCGGAGCATTCAGGATCCCAGACGGGTTGGAGATAACGGAAAAGACTGCACTTTAGCCGAGGGTTGGCATGGGCTTCAATTGTTTGGAAAATAAAAGTCTGAAGAAACAGTCCCGCTGGCTGGGCTCGTGTCCTACCCATCTTTCCGCCCCGCACTTTTCTTTATTAGGAGAATTGCCTATAGTTTACGCAGGTAAATCGCTAACCACAGGAGCCAACCACTATGTCCATTACCCTTTCAGAAGCAGCTGCCAAGGAAATCAAGTCGATCATCAAGGATCAGGGCCTGGCGGAGGGTGTTTCCCTGCGCGTCGGCGTGAAGGGGGGCGGGTGCTCCGGCTTCTCGTATGTCCTCGACCTCACCGAAACGGCGCCGGAAAATGATGAAGTGATGGAATGCCAGGGCATTCGCATTCTTTCGGACCGCAAGTCATACCTCTACCTCAACGGTACCGAAATTGACTTTAAGGATGAAGTGATGGGTCGCGGGTTTGTGTTCAAAAACCCCAATGCCACGCACACCTGCGGTTGCGGATCGTCGTTCTCGGCCTGATTGCCGGTAAGCATGCATTATAAAGTCCAACCCCCGCGCCTGATGCGGGGGTTTTTTATTGGGCGGGCGGTGAGGCGGGACGGATGCGGACCGAATCGCGGCCCGCGGTTGCAATCGCCGCGTAATGGGTTACAAGACCGGAAGAAATGCGGTCCATCGGAAGAGAAGGTAGTGGAATGACCCAGCCTGCGCCGACAGATTCTTCGAGCCCACAGACCGCAATTGCGGCCCCATCCACATTCCCGCCGCTGCTTAAGAACCGAAACTTTCTGCTGCTCTGGGCCGGTTATGTGATTTCTGCCCTGGGCGACCGCGTTCATTTTTTCATCATGCTGGTGCTGCTCAATGATCTCAAGGACAAGCTGCATGGGGCGGGATGGAGCCACGAAAATGCGACGCAAAACACCGCCCAGTTGAACGTCATGATGCTGCTGCCGTTTCTGCTGCTCGGGCCCTTCACCGGCGCACTGGCCGATCGCTTGCCCCGGCGGCTCCTGATGGTGACGGCGGATTTCACGCGGGTCATCGTGGTGCTCATCGCGCGAACGCTTTTTTTGAATCCACCGGAAGCACTGCTTCAAACCGTGCCGTGGTTGCCGCAGGTCAGTTATGTCGTGTTGATCCTCATGGCGAGTGAATTGACCCTCGGCGTATTTTCGGCGGTCTTTTCGCCCGCGCGAAACGCCCTGATGCCGAACCTGGTGCATCCGGATCAGCTCCTGCGGGCGAATTCAATGACCAATTCCGCGGGGACAATCGCCTCGCTGATCGGGTTTGTCGTCGGGGGCTATCTGATTGGCCACTCGCGTCATGTGGCGTTGTACGTGGATGCCGGGACGTTCCTGTGCTCGGGGATTCTGATTTTATGCATGGTGGGCAAACAACTGTCGCATCGTCCGCGATCTGAGGCCGCGGCCGCGACGGGCGTGGCGGGAAAGAAGCGGCCAAGCTTCCTCGCCGACATTGTCGAGGCGATACGCTATCTCGCGGCCCACAAGCGGGCGGTGCAGATCATTCTCCTGATGTTCCTGTTCTGGTGCTGCGGAGGAATCATCTTGAGCGGCCTGGCAGGCGTCGTGATGGGGACCCCGCAACACGGAGGATTCGGGAAATCAGAAGCCGAATTCTCGTATTTCCTCGGATACATCGGCGTCGGGATGATTTTAGGCGCGGCATCATGCTCGATTGCGCGGCGCGGTATTCCCAAGGAATTCGGAGTCGCCTGGGCGATGGTGCTGGTGGGCGCGTTTTTCTTCCTGTTTTCGGTTCCGCAGGGATACGGGCTCTCCCTGTTCTTCCTGATCTGCGCCGCATTCTTCGGCGCCATGATGCTCGTGAGCCTCGACACAATGCTGCAGCGCATCGTCCCGGACTACATCCGCGGGCGCGTCATGGCCCTGCGCGATCAGCTGGCGAACGTCGGGCTGGTCGGCGTAGCGCTGCCCCTGGCGATCAGCAATGGGCTGGACCATTACATCATTCTGATCCTGCGCATCCTGTCGGTGGTGGTGACGGCTGTGGGGCTCATGCTGGTGGCGTATTACTACAAGCGCCAGACGCTGCCCCTGCCTGTTGCGATCGCGCGGCGCTTCGTCTCGCTATACCTCACCATCTTCAAGCGTTTTGCGGTGGGCAACGCAGGCAGGATTCCCGCGAGCGGGCCGGTCATTTTCGTGGCGAACCACTCCACCGCCTATGACCCCCTGTGCCTTCAGGCGGCGAGCCGGTACCGGCTGATCCAGTTCATGATGGCCAAAGAATATTACGAAAAAAAGCCCATGAACTTCTTTTACCGCTGGCTGAAAGTCATCCCGGTCAACCGCACCGGCAACGACACCGCCAGCATCCGCACGGCGCTGCGGGCGCTTGGCGATGGATCGTGCATCGGCATGTTTCCCGAGGGAAAGATCAGCGACGACGGCCGAATGAACGAAGGCCGGCAGGGCGTGGCGCTCCTGGCGCTGATGTCCGGTGCGACCGTCGTGCCCGCGTATATCCAGGGGACAAGCCCCTACCAGGGGATGGTCAAGGACTTCCTCACACTCAACAAAGTCACCCTGTATTTTGGGAAGCCAATCCGATTCGACGATTTGCCCAAGGGAAAACGGGACGAGGCATCGCGCGATCTGGCGACCAAACGGATCATGGATGCGATCACCGCGCTGCGCGATCGCTTCGAGACCAATCCGGAACGGCGTATTTCTTCAGCGGAGTATGCGGCGCGGCAGGGCGCAACTCCTGCCCCGGCGCCGGTCTGAAGCGTCCCCCGAAACTTCGCGGTCAGAGAGTCATTTGCGGTTATTTGAAATCCGACCACATCTGGATGGAATCGATCACATACCAGCGACCGTTGAAGGCGTCGGTCGTCGGCTGCTCGAGCACGTGGCCATGAATCTCCACCGGTTCATCGCCGGAGTATCCGACAAGCCGTTCCGGCGGCGTGAGGGCCAGCTGCCCCTGGTAGGTATCCTGGGTCGTGCCAAAGCGGATGGTCCAGACCGGCGGGGCATCGGCGGCCGAGCCCGGGATTTTCTGCAGGCGGCCGAAGACCGCGGAAAAACTCGAAGAATGCCAGCCGACAGCGGGCTCGGGGAAATCGCGCCGGGCGGTACACGCGGAAAATGCGAATGCCACCGCCGCCGCGAGAAGTGAATGCCGGAGAAGTGCATGAACCATTGTTTCTAGATTCCTGACACGCCGAACCCGTAAACCTTGCCCACCGTATGCACGGAAAGGGAATTTGTCACGCCGATGATGCCCAGCGGCGCGCCCGCGGCGATCACCACGCGCTCGCCGGTCTTGGCAAGCTGCTGGTCGGCGCAGATTTCATCAACCAGCAGCGGCAGATCGTCGAAATGCCCGGGAAGCATCGCCTGGAGCGGAATGATCCCATAATACAGGGCCATGCGGCGCACCGCGGCCGGATCCGTTGAAAGCCCGAGGACCGGGACACTAAAACGGTGCTTGGAAAAATACCGCGCCGATCCACCGGCCTGCGACCACACCACCACCAGCTTCGCGTCAATGTCCTCCACCACCGCCTTGGCGCCATGCGCGACCGCCGCCGTCCGATGATGCACCATCTGCAAAAGCTTGGGCGCCTGCACCCGGATCCCCTTCCGCTCAATATATTCTTCCGTCTTCTGCGCGATCTGCGTGAGCACCTGCACCGCTTCCACCGGATATTTGCCCACAGCGGTTTCGCCGGACAGCATCACCGCATCGGCGCCGTCAAAAATCGCGTTGGCGACATCAGACACCTCGGCACGCGTCGGCGAGGAATTTTCCACCATTGTCTGGAGCATCTGCGTCGCGACGATCACCGGCTTGCCAGCCTCGTGCGCCGCCTGCACGATTTCCTTCTGGATCAGCGGCACCTCTGTCAGCTCCATCTCCACGCCAAGGTCGCCACGGGCGACCAGAACTGCATCCGACACCTCCACGATCGAGGCAAGCTGCTTCACCGCCTGCGGCATTTCAATCTTGGCGATGATGTGGATCCGTGACCCGCGGGATTCCAGATATTTGCGAAGTTCCAGCACATCATCCGCGGACCGGACAAAGGAAAGCGCGATGTAATCGACCCTGTGTTCGATGGCAAAATCGACGTCACGCCAGTCTTTCTCGGTGATCGAGGGAAGATTGACGCGCGTGCTCGGAAGATTCAGGCCCTTGTTCGAGAGCAGCAGGCCGCCGGTGGTCACCTGGCAGCGCACGCGATCGGTCGCTTTTTCGACAACCGTCATCCGAATGGCGCCATCATCGATCAGAACCCGTTGGCCGACCTCAAGGTCATCGACGAGACAGGCATAGTTGGAGCAGATGACTTTCTCACGCGAGCCGTTCACGCCGGTCGAGATTTCCCCGCCGACGACCGGCTCGCGCTGGATGATCATGGATTCGCCGGTCGCCAGCCGCAGGCCATCGCCGGCCACGGGGCCTACCCGGATTTTTGGCCCGCAAAGGTCGGCCATGATGGCCACCGGCCGCTTTGACGCCGACCGGATGCCCTCGAGATACTGTTTCTTCTGCTCGACCGATCCGTGGGAAAAATTCAGCCGGGCGACAGATACGCCGGCATCCACGAGTTTGGCAAACATCTCGGGAGAAGCGCACGCCGGGCCAAGGGTTACTACAATTTTTGTACGCGGCCTGTTCATAGACTCATCACACGTCCATCAGGGTGGGGGACGCAGAGAGCGTATATCGCCGCGCGCGGAAAGTCGAATCGCGCATCCGAAAAGGGGCCGCCCTCCCTCCGATGCATGGCGTCTCGGAGGGAGGGCGGGCGAAGGAGTAGTCTTCTCAAGGGGGCTCATTTCGCGGCCTATTAGTGGTGGCTCCCGGTGGTGGCGGCGTGCGGATCGTGCCTGGTTCCGGCCGGTGCTGGCGGCGGGGGGGGTGGGGGCGGCGGGTTGATCGTCAGGGAAAAGCCGGCCGTCGCCGAAAACAGCCCATCCCGCGTGGCGACAGTCACTGTGCCGGTGATGGTGCCCGGCGTCGCAAAGGTGCGGGACGCTTTCACACAGTACGTTCCATTGCAGTTTCGTACGACCATTCCGCGGCTGGTGGTGCCATCGCTCCAGGCGATGGTCACGAGGTAATCACAGGGACCGGCGCACAGATTGTCCGTGAACGTGGCCACCGTTCCGCAGAAATTGACACCCGCGTTGGCGGTTCCGTTGACACCCGTCGCCTTTAACACACGTGGATTTACAGTCACCGTTCCCTGGGCGCTCGCCGTGGCCCCGGAACTCGTGACGCTGACGGTATACGAAAAGCTACCGGTCGCGTTCCACGCATGGGATGCAAACACGTCGTACCCATCATGGTCGCGCCAGACGAACCCCTGCGAGGTGCTCCCGTCCGCCCAGGTGATGGTCACCGTGAAATCGCCTGGTTTGTGCTTCACGGTGTCCGTGAAGTGGGCGATCGGCCCGCAGGTATGACTCCCCTGCACGACCGTGAGGTTGCGCAGTGTCTCTGTGATGGTTTCAGTGGGTGTCGGCGTCGGCGACGGGTCGGGATTCGGCGGTGGCGGCGGTGGCGGTGGGGGGGCCGGAAGGATAATGATGGGCGAGGCGGCGGTCACCTGGCCCGAGCCGCTGGCATCCAGAGTATGTGTGGTGTCGGCCACGACAGAAAGCGGATCGTTCACGCCCCAGGTATTTCCGTCGGCGTGTACCGTGTAATCGGAGGCCGTCGCGAAGAGACCCACTGCGAAATGACTTCCGTCGGCACTTGTAAATCCGGAAAAATCATTTCCCCCCGTGCCGGCTCCAAACTTTGTCGTACCCCCGCCCAGGTCAATATTGCCGCCCGAGCTGCCATCACCAAAGACATACACGCCGACGCCATTCCCCTCCAGGTTATTGCCCTGAACGCGCACTTCAAGTGTCCCGCTGGCGGACATCTTGGAAAGATAGACGGCGACGCCATCGGTGGTGGTAATTGTGTTGCTGCGGATGTCGGCGGCGCTGCCGCCTGTGCCGTCGGAGAAGACATAGATGCCGTGCGCACCGCCGCCGTTCGCGGTGATCTGGTTGCCGACAATCAGGACCGTGTCGGAATTATGGACCATAATGACGTTTGCGGCCGCGGCAGTGTCGCTGAAGGTGTTGTTCTGCACGGTTGTGCCACTGGCGTGTTCGAGATCCAGGGCGTAAGTGGCGGAGCTGGTGAACGTGTTGCCGCTGAAGGAATCGACCGTTTCGACGCTGTCGTTGCCGGTGACGGCCACCTTGCCGGTGAAGGTGTTGCCGTTGAAGACATCATGACCGTTGGCGTTGCCGCCGCCGATCGTGGACAGGCCGGCGATCGCGTCCCCGGTGAAAGTATTATGACCCGAGCCTGAATCGATCGTGACCTTCGGGAGGGTGCAGTTGATAATGATGGTATTAGACCCGTCGAGGAGGAGGTTCGTGCCGGCGGCCATCGTCAGCCCGGAGAGCGTGACACCATTTGCTGAAACCCGCAGGCTGTACGGAACCACCACACCCGGGTCGCTCGTGAGCGTGATCGCTTTGTTGATCGGCAAGGCGGAGAGAACAGTGCCCGTCGAAAAGCCCGCCTGCAGCCGGATCGTATCCCCTGGGGAGGCGACAGCGAGGGCGTCCTGGAGCGTCTGAAAGTGTGTGGCGTCGGTCGGCGTGGAGGGCGACGTCACAAACAGCGCTGAGAGCAGCGTGCGGTCTTCCAGATACTCGAGGAAGCGATCCGCGAACCGGTGCGGCCGGCGCCCGTGCGCCGCGCGCCGTGTGGCTCGCCGTTGCTTGAAGTTGTAACCCGATGTCCGAATGAATGCCGACGCCCACGACGTTGCGACCATGAGAAACCCCTCTCAAAGCGGTCGCCTCCAATACATGCCCACCGAAACATAGAATTCACTGGAAAGTAAGGCAAGGCCGAAATACCGCATTTATGCCGACCAGAGCGCCGCGAGGGGTTAAGCCGGGAAAGATGCGTAATCTTTGCCGATGAGAAAGCTTTTCGGCTTGCCCAGACAGGCAAAACTGGGTGAATTGAATCACAAGCGGACCACAGCAAAAAAAAAATCCGCCGGCGGCGACGCGGGTGAAAAAACTACCTTCACCGGCACCTGCCGTCGGCGGAAATTCGTTAAGGATGTTAAGACATCCTCATCTTGGGTGTCGAAATCTCAGCGGCTATCGACGTCGGTCGACTTTTCTTCATGAACGGTCGTGTTGCCGTTGGGATCCTGGGTCACGGTCTTGGTCTCTTCCTTGACCGTCCCGTTGGGTTCGACGGTCTTGTGGCTGGTCTCTGAAACCGTACGGTCACAGGCTGCCAGCCCAATGGGAAGAGCAAGCGCTGCCGCAACAAGAATGGAAAGATGCTTACGCATAGGAAACCTCCAAAAAAAAGATGACTTTATAAAAATGGGAGAGCGCCTCGGTCATGAATCGAACCGTGTCGGAGCGAGTCAGTGCGTGGGAAATCGAGGCGCTCTCCTATCGTGAACACCGCGCATTAGCGGGTGGTTGTTTTTGTCTTGTCAACGCTCACGCCGCCGGTGACGTTGTTGGTCGTAACCGTGGTGTCGGTCGTGGTGTGCGAGCCATCCCAGTTGGTCCGCGAGGACTCTACATGCTGGGTCTCACAGGCGGTCAACGGGAGAAGCAAAGAGGCTGCTATCAGGGCCAGCATGAGCGGTTTCATCGTAAATTCTCCATCTATTTAAAGCCCGATCTGTAGAGCGCCACGCGGCGTGAAAATCCTGAAGAGGACCTTGCGGCGAGCGGGGGAACCGTAGACCAACGCACGAAGGGCCACAGTTCCAGCGGTCAACGAAGATGTTCACTCAATTCGTTCACCGCAAAGTCCTCCGTCCACCAATCGGCGGACGTGAGAACCTAAAAACAAAGGTCGTGCCACATGCCTGAGGTGGCAGCTCCCATTGCGGTATTCGCATGAAACTACGGATGGGTTGTGACAACCTGACTGCGTTATGGACGAGTTGGCGCAAGTTCGGGCGTTTCTTGCGGTGACCCCAGCCGCGCCTCCCAAATCTGGTTCCCCGCCGCCCCCTGCATCACTTGAGCACGCCTTTGTCGTGCGCCTGCTTCGCAACCCCCGCAGCGCCGATGATGCCTGCATCATTGCCCAGTTTCGCCAGGATGAGTTTCACTTTTACCGGCGTCATCGCCCACCATTCCTGGGCCAGTTGTTTCTTCACGCCGTCCAGCAGGAATCGCCCGGCCTTGGACATCCCGCCCCCCAGCGCGATCACCTGCGGATCGATGAAATGGCACACATTGATGCACGCCAGTGCGATGTACCGGCAGGTTTCCTCCCAGGCTTCCACCGCAAAGGGATCGCCCGCCTCAGCCGCCGCCGCGACGTCGGCGGAGCTGATCGTCCCCGCCTTTTTGAGAACCTTGCCCAAAGTCGACTTTTTCCGCAGCTTCCGGGATTCTTCCAACTTTCTTTGCGTGCGCAGGGCGGAATATTTGGCCGAACAATAACGCTCCACGCAGCCATGCTGTCCGCAGCCGCACTTTTCGCCGCCGGGTTCGATGATCATGTGGCCTACTTCCGTCGCGAAATCAAAGGCCCCGCGCACCACCTCGCCCTGGTACACCAGCCCGCCACCCACCCCTGTCCCCAGCGTAAACATGAAGAAATTCTCAAGCGGCCCCGCCTTCGCGGATCGCCCGCATCCGACCCACCACTCGCCGTAGGCCGCCGCGTTGGCGTCATTTTCGAGGATCGCCGGCAGACCGAAAGCCGCGCTCACCTTGTCGCGCAGATGCACATTCCGCCACTTGGGAAAGTTCGCCGCACGCAGCACAATGCCCCGCCGCAAGTCCGCCTGCCCCGGCGAAAGCAGCCCCACCGCAATCACCTGGCTTTCGGCAACGCCGGCCTGAGCGATCGCCTGCTTACCGGCCGCGACGATCTGCGCGACAACCTTGTCCTGCGTGAGGTCGCTTTCGCGCTTGGCCGTCGGCAGCGAGACATGGTCGATCAACTTGCCGTGGCCATCCACGAGACCCGCCTTAACGTTGGTCCCGCCCAGATCGATACCCAGGTAATAATGCGTCATGCCCGCCTCCCTGTGAAAGTCATGAGGTTCGCTCAATTAAGAGCCGGAGCATGATAGACGCGGAACGCGGCTCTGTGAAACGCTCACGGCGATTCGAGCGGCGCCTCCCAGGCGTCATAGCACCAGAGCTCGCGGAATTGCTTTCGCATGCGGCGTTCGGGCGCCAGGCGATACAAGACACTTCGCAGCGCACAGGCAATCGGATTCTGCCATTGCCCGACGCGGCCCATCTCCAGGCTTTGCTGCGTCACGTGGCTGGTGCGGGCAAATCGCGTCCGCTCATACGCCCGAAAGGCACACCCCACCTCCGGCATGCTTGCCAGCGCATGGGCGAGTACCGCCGCATCTTCAATCGCCATGCAGGCCCCCTGGCCAAGATTGGGCGTCATCGGGTGCGCAGCATCGCCGAGCAGCGTGACCGCCCCTTCACCCCACGGGGAAAAAGCTGCAACCACCGGCCGATCCATGATCGCATTGCACAAATAAGCTGATTCTGGCGTCGCCTCGAGCAATTGAGGAATCGGCGCATGCCAGCCTTGATATCGTCCCAGCACTTCCTTTTTCCACTCCGCCTGCGAACGGGCGCACGCCTGATCTGCCTCCGCCTGCGATTTGTTCACCGCCGCCCACCAGCCGATGCCGCGCCTGCCCAGCGGAATAAAGCCAAAGCGCTGCCCGCGCCCATCCGTCTGGCCGACCATTTCCTCCTTCCACTGAAAATTTGTCGCCACGCCGCGCCAGGCGACGTAGCCACGGTACGTCGGCGGGCCATCGTTGAGGGTAAGGGCCCGCACCCTGGAATGGATGCCATCGGCGCCCACGAGCCCCTCGCCCCATTCAGATTTTGTGCCATCCGCAAATTCCGCCCGAACGCGCGGGCCGTCGCGCACGATGGTCGTGCAGGCTTTATTGAGAAAGATCGCATTCGCCGGCACGGCCGACAGGATCGCCCGATGCGCCTCGGCACGATGGGCAAACACCGCGGGCACATCGGTCTCTAACGTCGCCATGCGCAGCAGGATTCTGCCGCGGGTGGAGCGCAGCACGCCCGCCGGTGGCGTGTGGGCGCCGGCGATAAGCGTCTCCAGCACGCCCAGATGCTTCAGGACACGCGAGGCATTAGGCCAGAGTCCAATGGCCGCGCCCACATCGCGGAGCTCGCCGGCGCGCTCGTAAATGGAGCAGGTGATGCCGCGCTTGTGCAGGCTCGCTCCAAGCGCGAGACCGCCAATGCCGCCGCCGATGATGACGATTCTGGCCATCGCCGCATTGTAGGGAATTTTCAGATTTTCAAAATAGCGCGAGCAGCCGGTCCCTTACGCGTAACTGTGGAGGCCCTTGAGGAAGAAGTTCACGCCGATCCAGTTGAACATCATGATGGCAAAGCCGGCGATCGAGAGCCACGCGGTCATGTCCGCCTTCTGCTTGATCACCAGGCGCACATGCACGATCACGAGATAGACCATCCAGGTCACCAGTGCAAAGGTCTCCTTGGGATCCCATCCCCACGGACGCCCCCACGATTGATCCGCCCAGACCGCCCCGCACATGATTCCGATCCCCAGGAACCAGAACGCCATCTGCAGCACCACCATGTTCGCCTGATCGAGCGTGTCGAGTTGCTGCGTGCGCTCCGTGAGCAACAGGCGCTGCTGGGTGGTCAGCGCGGGCTGCGTTTCTGCGGCGGGGGATGTTGTCGTCGCGCTCCTGCCGCGCGGTTTGTCCTCAGGAAGATTCCCCTCCGACCCGCGCTCGTCAAAACCCGGCTCAATCGGGTTGATCCAGTGCCACTGCCGCATGCCGAGGTAAATCACCGCAATCACAAAGCTCGCGGCGATCAGGGCGTAGGAGGCAATCACCACGTCCACGTGGATATAAAGCCAGTACGTGTTGAGAATCCCCGCGACTTTACCCGGTGCTGAACCCGGATCTGTGCCAAAGACATACGGCGAAGCCAGAAGCGCCGCACCGGAAAGGAACCCGACGAATCCGAACGCCGCGCCGAAGATGCCGCTGCGTTTCCAGCTTTCCAGGATCAAACCGATAAAGCACCCGATCGCCGCGGAGCCCATCACCGACTCGAATTCATTTTGAATCGGAATCCGCCCGTCGATCCACCAGCGCACGCCCATCGCCGTCAGATGCCCCAGCAGCGCGAATCCATAAATGCACAGGGCGATTTTCTGAACCTTGCCCCCGCGCTTTACATTGCCGATTGCGACCTGGAAGAACAGCACCATCGCCAGAAAATAAACAAACGCGTCCAGCGTGCCGCTGAATGTCCGGTTGTACCAGAATTCAACCGTCGCCCGTGTCCCTTTGGGATAGATGCGCGGGTTGATCGTCGGCAGCACGGCAAGCAGCGGCGCGATGCCGTCGCGGTTGGCCTTTGCGGCGTCATTGTCCTGCCAGGCCGCAGCGAGGCTCTGGAAGCCCGCCACGATTTTCCCCTGGTCTGGCAGAGAGTACGGCATGGTGTCCGGAACCACGGCCTTCGCGGGGACCGCCGGCGCGGTCGCGCCCGTCAGCATTTCCATCGAGGGCGGAAAGCTTGTGAGCAGCGCCTTGGTGATTTCATCCGGATGCATCCAGGGCGCCGCAGAATCGCTCACCGGTGGCGGGACAATCAGCAGGGAATTGGACATCGAGAAAAATGTGCTGGCCGCAATATTCACCTGATTCACCGCGCTGGCCTGGCGCGAATCCGTGCCCAGTTGATCCAGCCGCTGCTGTACATCATCACGACTGATAAACATCGGGCTCACCAGCGCCTCCTCCCGGATGCGCTTGGCCTCCTTGTCATCACCGGCGATGCGGCCAAGTTCTTCGCGGATCGGCACCGATTGGACATAAATGATATTCCTGGAAAACCACGCCTCCGGCCGAAACGACATGTCCAGCGCGGTGTATACCGGATCCTGACCATCGATCGACTCGCGTTGCCGGATTTTGCGCAGCGACTGCCGCGCCCAGCTGTCGATGATTTTCACCTGGTCCAGATGCTGAATGCCCAGCAGGCGGAACTGATCGAGCTGAATCTGCTTCTGAAAGCCGGTGCGGTCCTGCCGGGAGAACCGCTCCATCTTGGCATGTTCCTGGGCGGCGTTTTGGTCGGGCGTGGCCGCGGCCTGCGACGGCGCCTGGGACGGCATCGCCTGATCGATGGCCATCGCATCGCACGCGAACGCCCCGATGACCAGGGTAAAGACCAGCACCAGAATATTTCGCTTCATAAATTCAGCTCCGTTTGCCACCCCGCCAACTTTTGCCAGTAACCGCAAGGCCCGTCTGCGCTATTCCTTTCGCCGCGAACTCCAGGCGGCGAGCGATTCCTTTTTCGCCTTCAGCAGCAGCGGCTTGATATAAAACGCATATCCGATTCCCAGCACGATCAGGATCGCCCCGATCACCATCACCTGCACGCCAGGATGATTGCCGACGCCGATCACCGAAAAGCGCCGCGCCGCCGGGGCATTGTCATCACCATCCCACGCCGCCTGAAAATAATACAGCCCGTGATCCGTGGCGGGGCTGTTGAGATGCGCGGTGAGCGTGTGCGTTCCGGCTGCGCCGGGGTCCTGCGCGGTGAGCGTGGAAATGTAATCTACGTAGGTGTGCATCGCGCCGGGATATTTGACCGGTTTGAAATCGCTCAGGGTCAAGGTGCCCGGGAGCTCGCGGCGGCTCGTCGCCAGCAGCAGGCCCACCTTGCCCGAAGGCGTCGCAATCACCGCAGGCTCTTCGCCCACCGGCGGCCGGCCGACCTCCGCATAGGGCGAAAATGGAACATACACATGGCTCTGGACGCCGGCGGATGTCGTCACATCGATGTCGATCATCGAAAGCTGCAGAATTTCCATCACCGTCTGCCCCCTCGGGCGCTGCTCCGGCGGAATGATGACCGGCGTCATGACCGGCACGGCATCCTTGATCCGCTGCGTGATGTGTATCTGCAGGTTCGGCAGTTCGGCCACCGGCAGCTCCACGGGCTTATCGGCCAGCGGCTGCGTGGCGGCTTTTCCGTCCGGCGTACGGGTGATCAGGGAGAGCGCTCCATCGGAACCCTCGATGATCCAGGCGTGCGTGCGCTGGGCATCCTGAAAGGTGATTTCGATGTCCGGATCGACGCCATCCTGCTTGCGCGTCTGCTTGCCGTTTTCCATGATAAAATCGGGACTGCGTTCCGGGAACCGCGAGAGGCACATGCGGTCATAATCCATCGCCTTGCCCGCCGCCCCTTCCTTCCGCGAGACGCTGACACGCAGATAACTACTTTCGGAATCCTCATACCCCTTCGACGCCATCGGCATCTCGCCGGTATCCATCGGGGTGAGCGTGTAATCGGACCCTTCAATCGGAATCGCCGTGCCGGGAACGGCAGAATACGTGTGCTCAAAATTTAGCTTCGGAATGCGGACCGTGATTCCCAGCGGCCCGGTGAAAGCGGCCTGCAGGCCCCGCATCCGTTCCGTGCTTGGATTCTGCAGATAGTCGATGCTGAAGGGAAAATTGCCTTCGATGCCGCGTTTGGCGGGAACGCCGGAAATCAGCCAGTCTTCGCCCATGTTGTCCCGGTCGGTGTTGAGCGCGATGGCCACTGCCGGGCCCTTGCTGCCTTCTCCAGGAGCGGCGGGCCGCACATCTGATATCCGCAGGACCGCACAGGGGTAATAGCCCCCGATATGGACGCTGGCGGTCTTGTCCGGCAAAACGCCTGGTCCCAGCGTGATGTCTACCGGATTTCCGCTGTCGGCGAGGTGCTCAGCATAAATCGGCAGCGAGGGAATGGGTGTGATCGTCGGATGTTCGGTGTCGAAAGTGCCGTCAGCGTTCACCGGGAAGGCGTAGAGCGCACGCTCGGTGACGTCGTAGCAATAGTGGACAGCCTTGTTGAGGTAGATGCGGACGGAGCCTTCCTGCTTGTGGGAGAAATACCAGACGCATCCTCCGATGAGGGTGAGGATGCCGATGTGCACCGTCCAGGAGCCGAGTTTGAAGAGCGTCAGTGGAATGCGCCGCAGCGTGACGATGGAGAGGTCGAGCGCCAGGCACGCCAGAAGAATCCGCATCGGCCAGGCGTCAAAGAACTGCAGGTCGGTGATTTCAAACGAGGCGCGGAAGCCCGAAAATCCCGAGCCGATCGCCACGTATGTGGCGATCAGGACAAGCAGGATGATGCCGAGCCAGACCGACGAAAAAAAACGGATCCCTCGCCCGATGAAGGGCAGCTGAGCCAGGCGATCGAGGCCCTTGCCTGCCGCTTTTGGAATGCGGCCGATCCGTTTGATAAGGCGTTCGATTGGCCACTCCGGCGGTGTTTGTGGGAGAGACGGAGTGGCCGGTAAGCGCGGATTGGATGCCGAAGGGGAGAGTTTTGTCGGGGATGAAGAGGCAGGGGGGCTCATAGGTTGGCCGAAACCGGTGGCTCCGAATGACTCAAGACCCACAGCATAAGGAAACCAGCGGGAGAAGCGAAGTCAGGCGGTTGTGAATTTCGGCACAGGCTCGGGAATGCCACGGGAGCCTCGACCGGCCGGTTTTGTCACTTTTACGTAAATAGTAGCTGGCGTTTTGTTTTTCCTAACTATCGCGATGCTCGATTCCGATGATTTGCATGGAGTTATACGTCGGCGCCTTGCACAAGAAGTTCTCGTGAGCCAAGCGTTACTATTGATACCTCACGCAGATGCGGCGCGCGAGCCACGGGCGATCGTCTGGCCGGTCTCCTGGGAATGCAGTCTGTTCATGGTGATTGCGCTGCTCGTCCGCTGCATCGGCCTGACCCGCTTTGACTTGGGGGCCGACGAGGGCCATTCATTTCTCACGGCATCCACTTCGAGCATTCTCGACGCGCTCAGGAATGACACGAATCCGCCGCTTTATTTTGTCCTCCTGAAATCATGGATGGCCGCCTTCGGCTCGTCGCTCCTGGCGATGCGCTTGTTCTCGGCGCTCTGCGGCAGCGGGGCTGTCGGCGTGCTTGGGGCATTTGCCGGACGCTGCAGCGCCTCCCGCAGCGCCATCCGTTGGACCCTCGCCCTCGCGGCATTTAATCCTGTCGATCTCCACTACGCGCAGCAGGCCCGCGGCTATGCGCTGGCCACGCTCCTGCTCTCGCTGGCGCTCTGGTCGTTCATGGTTGCGATCCGCTCCAATCGGCGCGGCGCATGGCTCGCGCACGGAACGATCCTGGCGCTTACGCCCTACACGCACGCGCTCCTCGCCGCCGCCTGTGCCGCATTCCCCATCGCCGCGCTCCTTATGAAACTGCCCCGCCGAACCCTCCGAGTCATGGCACTCACCTACGCCCTTGCGGCCCTTGCCGCGCTGCCGGCGGTTTTTCTGATCCTCCACCAGGAGCACTCATCCGGGGGACTCGCCTGGATTCGGCCCTATTGGCTCGCCACGCCGCCACTCCTGGCGATCCCGCGCTCGCTGGGTCTTTTGGGCCTCGGGGGCGATATGCCGGCCTATCTGCTCTCAACGCCGCCGGCCTTTTTCACTCGCCTCCTTGCGGCCGCCCTTACGCTGGCCGCCGCGTTCGCATTTCTGCAAAGCGCCCTCCACACCGCTAACTGCGAAAGGGCGATCGGCGTTCCCCAAAGAATCCCACTGCTCCTGTTTCTCTTTGTGTTCTGGCCGCTGGGGTTGATCTGGGTCTATTCCCTTCTACGCACACCCATTTATCTGGTCGGCCGCTATGACCTTTTCGCCCAGCCCGCTTACCTGGTGCTGCTGGGAAGCGGCTTTGCCGCCCTCCAGGCGCGATTTCTTCCGCGTTTTCGATTTGTTATCCCGCTCCTGGTGAGCACGGTTCTATTGGCCGGACTCTGGGGGCGATATTCCTATCCGCTAAACCCCGCGCTGTTTCACCACGAGGCGCAAGTCGAATTCCTCGCCGCTGCGGCTGCGCCCGGGGACGCCATCATCTGCACGGGTCTGGAAGCCGCGCCCACCCTTTACCACCTCGAAGAGAGGCACATGAATTTGCCCGTCTCGACCTTTCCGCTCGACACCATGAACCACATCGGCTGGATGATCGACGATGCGGCCATCGTCGCCAGGAGAAGCGACTGGACTGCCGAAGCACGGGCCGCACTCGCCCCCTCCGCGCATCACGGTTCCGGGCGCGTCTGGATCCTGGTGGACTCGGCGAACTGGACTCTCTCGCCCATCTTCGCCCCATCCCCCCGCCAGCAGCTCAGCATCGACTTTATTGAAACCGCCAGGTCACTCGGCTGGCGCCGCGTCGCCTCTGACGCCGCTCAAATCCAGCGCGAGGACGCACTGCACATGATCTGCCTCCAGGCCCCTGATCCTTGGAATTGAAATCCATCAGCGCGCCAGACCCAGCAGCCGCGCCGGCCACTGCACGGCCAGATCCGGCACCAGCGCCGGTTCCGGCTGCGATTCAGAAATGCCAAGTTCCGCGAGTACCGCGCTCGCCGCCAGGTAGCCGCTCCGCGCCGCTCCCTCCATCGTCGCCGGCCAGTCGGTTTTGGTGTAATCGCCGGCAAGAATCAGCTTACGGATGCCCGCGGGGGGCGGCCCCTGCGCGGGCCGCAGGCGATCGGCGCCCGGAAGCGGGGAAAACGTCGCCCGCTTCTCAATCACGATCACGCCGCGCTCCAGCCGGGCGTCGCGGGCGCCCGGAAAAAGACTCCGCACCTGGGCTTCAAATTGTGCCAGCGCCTGTTCCTTTGGGACATTTACCCAGGCGCGGGCGGCGCTGATCACCCCATGCAGCACCTTGCCCTCCGAATCCTTCCGAAAAAGCCATTGCAGCGGCCCATTCACAAGCGCCGCCGAGGCCTCGCGCATCACCGGCCGGTCAAACCACAAGTGCGCCCCCAAAATCGGAACGCTTTCCAGCTTTTCGAGCCCCTCAAAGCGGCCGTCGGAAACGCGTGTCTCTTCTGAAAGGCCCGCCACAAAGCGCGTCACCGCATGGTGATTGGTTGCCAGCACCACCGCATCCGCCGTGATCATTTCCCCGCCGCGCAGCTGGACGCCCGCCGCCCGATGTGACGCGTTTGTCTTCTCAAAAATCACGTTCTCCGCGCGATCGCTCGTGCGCAGCATCACACCCGCCGGAA
>Ga0265314_10000679_pt1 | contig 41442 bp, 37 predicted proteins | sample 4126metaG_FD_203106 | JGI IMG/M metagenome (GOLD analysis project Ga0265314, IMG submission 203106) | Rhizosphere microbial communities from Carex aquatilis grown in University of Washington, Seatle, WA, United States - 4-1-26 metaG | ecosystem: Host-associated > Plants > Roots > Rhizosphere >...
CATCAAGTGGGGCCGCCACGGCAAGTTCGTCGCCTGCACAGGGTATCCGGAATGCACCAATACGCGCGAAATCGCACAGGAGGGCGTGACGGAGCAGGACGAGGCCGAATACTGCGACAACTGCGGTCGTCCATTGGTGCTAAAGAAGGGCCGCTTCGGGCAATTTCTGGCGTGCTCGGGTTATCCCGATTGCAAGACAACCAAGCAGCTCGGGGCGGGGCAGAAGCCGCAGGATGTTCCGCTTGATGAATCGTGCCCGCAGTGCAGCAACAAGCTGGTCAAGAAGTTCGGACGCTTCGGCGAGTTCATCGCGTGCAGTAATTACCCCACCTGCAAGTACGTTAAGCAGAAGACCATCGGAGTGAAGTGCCCCAACTGCTCCGAAGGCGAAATCATCGAGCGGCGCTCCAAACGCGGCAAGACTTTCTATGGCTGCAACCGGTATCCCGAATGCGATTTCGTGGCCTGGGGCAAGCCGCTTCCGGAAAAATGCCCGGAGTGCGGCGGCAGCTACCTGATCGAGAAGTTCCTGAAGTCCGGCGCCTTCGCGCAGTGCCCCAACGCGGAATGCAAGTTCAAGAAGCCGCTTCCGCAGCAAGCTCCGGCTGAGGCTCCCGTAGAGGTCCAAGCTTAAATGGCTGCAGTCGCAGCAACCGCGAATGGATCTCCGGATTACGGTCTGGACGCTCCGAGCATCGTCCGCAGCATGTTCAGCCGGGCGGCCTGGATTATTGGCATCGCCCTGGTGCTGTACGTGGTAAACCATTCCGAGTATCCGGGGCCGGCGGCGCGCATGTGCGGCGTTCTGGCGCTAATCGGGCTGTTCTTCCTGGCCATCGGAGTCGACATGGTCTGGTCGAGCCGCGTCGCGAAACTGCGCCTGCGCGACCAGCTGCTCGATTCGCTGGCGCTCCGCGGCGATGAGCGCGTTTTGGACGTCGGCTGCGGGCGTGGGTTGCTCGCGATCGGCGCAGCCAAGCGCCTCAAGAACGGGAAAGTCATCGGCATCGACGTGTGGAGCCCGTTCGACCTTTCCGGCAATACGCCCGACGCGGCCAAAGCCAACGTCAAGCTTGAAGGAGTGGCCGACAAGGTCCGCATCGAGAACGGCGACGCGCAGAAGCTGGTTTATCCAGATAACCACTACGACGTGGTGGTTTCGAGCTTAGTCCTGCACAATATCGCCGAACAGGACGCGCGAGCCCAGGCCGTTCGTGAAATATTTCGCGTGCTAAAGCCCGGAGGCAAGCTCGCGATCTTCGATCTCTTCCGCGCCGGCGAGTACGCCGAAGTGCTGCGAGCCTCGGGTGCGAAGGATGTCGAGCTTTCCAAGACCAGTTTTCTTTGGTGCGTGCCGGGGCGCAGTCTGACCGCACGCAAGTGACTTTCTCGTCGTGGACGTTGTCCGCACTACCAGGATCCTGACGGCTGCCGACGTGGAATCCGGCTATCGCGCCGGGATCTTTCCTATGGCGGGGCCCATGGCCGATCCAGACCGCGGAGTTATCACCTGGCACAGGCCGAAGCGGCGGGCGGTTCTTCCTCTCGATACATTCCATGCCTCGCACTCGCTAAGCGCTTTACTCAGGCGTCGACCGTTTGAGATTACCTTTGACCGCGCGTTTGCCGATGTCGTGGATGCCTGCGCCGATCGCCCCAGTACATGGATCAGTGGTGAGTTCAAGACCGTTTATGGCGAGCTACACGGGCAGGGCAAAGCGCATTCGGTCGAAGTCTGGGTGGATGGCGAACTGGCGGGCGGGCTTTACGGCGTCCATCTCGGCGGCGCGTTCTTCGCCGAATCGATGTTTCATCGGCGCACGAACATGTCCAAGGTTGCGCTGGCGGAACTAGTATCGCGGCTGCGCGCGCAGGGGTTCGCACTCCTGGAGGTCCAGTATCTGACGGAGCATTTGGCGCAGTTTGGCGTGATCGAGATCCCGGACCGGAAGTATCAGGCTCGGCTGAAAGCGGCGCTCGAACTCTCGTGCAGCTTCGGCTAATCGCGTCGGGTTACGAGGCCAATAAGCTCTGTAGGGGTCGGGCATGCCCGACCCGCCAACGATTAGCCGTGCTGCCTTCCAGCACGCATCGCCGCGAGCCCTCACGACCTTCGACCCGCACCGAACCCCTGCGTGGCGAGACGCGATACCCCGTCCGAGCCCCGCGGTCGAGCATCAGGGAATCGAGCGGCCAGTCCGAATCGGCGCACATCTGGATTCCGCCGTCGCGGCTGATCAAGATCGTCATCTCCTGACAGCTTTCCCCGCGTTCGAGCGCAGCCAGGGCGGCGTCCATCAGACCCTGAGCTTGTTCGGCGAACCCTTGCACCCACTACTTATCGCGATCCTGGGCCGAGGTTTCACCCTATTTGAGGACTAGTACTTTACCCCGCAGCCGGTCTAAGGGTGCATGTTATCCTGTTCCTTCCGATAGACTACAGTGCTTTCCCGCAGGCTATTTCTGCAAGGCGGGGCGTGTGTACTCAGCGCGCCCTGGATCAGCCGTGGGTCCTCATCTTCCTCTATCGCTGAAGACCTGGTTCGCGAGTCCACCGTGATTGATATGCTGGGCTTGCTTACCCTGGATTTCAAGAAGCTGGACACTTGGCGAACCCGTCCCGCGAGCTTCCGCTTGGCCGATTTCCAGCGTCTCACGGGTTCCGGTATCACGGTTTTCCACCCCGCGGTTGGCTACGTTGAGGGTAATATCTATGCCGAATCGTCGGCCGATATCACCAGCTGGGACGCCTTCATCGACTCCTATTCCCAGTACTTCATTCGCGTCTGCAATCCTGCCGACGTTTCACGCGCCAAGTCCGAGGGGAAACTCGGGATCATCGTCGGCCAGCAGAACTCGAATCATTTTCGAACCGTGGATGACGTTGATGCCTTTTACGCTTTGGGTCAACGCGTTTCGCAGCTCACTTATCGCGACAATGCCCTGGGCGGCGGCTCCACGGATCCAGCCGAAATGGGCCTGACCGAGTACGGCGAACAGGTTCTGGCGCGGATGAACCGGCTCGGCATGGCGGCCGATATTTCGCACTGCGGCGACCGAACTACGCTGGATGTGATCGAGGCATCGGCGAAACCGGTTCTCATCACGCACTCGAACTGCCGCGCGCTCATGCCGCACAGCGCCCGTTGCAAGACAGACGCAGCCATTCGAAAGCTGGCCGCCACCGGTGGCGTAATGGGCATCACCATGGAACGCTTGTTCGTCGGGACGGGAAACACGGTAACTATGGAGAACGTGCTCGATCACGTGGATCATGTCGCGAAACTGGTTGGCGTGGAGCACGTCGGCTTGGGAACTGACGTCGATCTGGACGGCCGGGATGGGGCGCTCGCGGCCAGGAAGAAGAACGACCTGGACGGCCTGCAGTACTCGCGGAAAATCTTCGAAGTGACCGAAGGACTGATCCGCCGAAAGTACTCGAAAGCCAATATCCAACTCATCCTCGGCGGCAATTTCCAGCGGGCGCTGACCTCAATCTGGCAAGGCTGACTTCAGTCAGCCTGACCTCAAGGTTGGTGTGATAAAATCGCGGGCGAGGTAACCCCACGATGAAGCGCCTCTGTATTTGCCTGGTTTTAGCTCTGCCGCTGGCAGCCAGCTCGGTCCGCGTCATCCAGACCAACGCGGCGGGCGACACCGCCCTGTTCATCGATCCCGCCACCAATAAAGTCGTACTCACGGTGAAGGATTTGGAAGCCCCGCACGGAGTCACTTCCTCGCCCGATGGAACGCGCGCGTATTTCACCGTCGAATCCGACAGCACGGTAGTCGCGGTCGACACCAAGACCGGCAAGCATCTGGGCAAGGTGGCCCTGAGTGGACACCCGAACAACATCGCTGTCTCCAAAGACGGGAAGCTGATTTTCGCCGGCATCGCCGTGGCGCCCGGTGGCGTGGACGTGATCGACGCGGCCACCATGAAGAACATCAAGACCATCAAGGTCAAGGGCGCCGTGCACAACGTGTATGTGACGCCGGATGGAAAATGGGTGGTCTCTGGATCGGTCGGAAGCCGCGTCCTCACCGTGATCGACCTCGCGAAGCTGGAAGTTGCCTGGGATCACACCTTCGACAAAGGCGTGCGCTGCATGACGTTCGACACGGCGCCGGACGGCTCCGCCGCTCACGTTTACTTGCAGCTTTCCGACGTGCACGGATTCGCCGTGCTGGATCTCAAGACGCATGAAGAAGTGAACCGGGTCATGCTTCCCAACGAGCCCAAGGTCGGCGAAGTCCACAGCGGTGCGCCCTCGCACGGAATCGGAATCACTCCTGACAAGAAGACGCTGGCAGTGGACAGTTCGGTCGCGAATGGCGTATTTTTCTACTCGATGCCGGATCTCAAGGTCATCGGATTCGTGCCCACTGGTCCGACCCCGGATTGGCTGACGTTCACTCCGGACAGCAAGATGGTCTATGTTGCCAATGCCGGGGCGAATAACGTGTCGGCCGTGGACATCCAGGCGCGCAAAGTGGTTGCCGTGATTCCCGTGGGCGAAGTTCCCAAGCGGAACGCGACCGTAGTAGTTCCCTGAGGATCGCCCAGCCCCGCCGGTTACGGCGAGGGCCCCCGCCCTCACGGACGGGGCTGTTTAGGGAATCACCTTCTTCTGTCTGATCCAGTCGATGAACACGTCGCGCAGCAGCGCGCCTTGATCCGTGACGCGGAATTTGTGTCCGCGATCCGCCCAATTCGAAATCATAAAATCAGTGGTGACCAGCCGATAGGTCCGCTGCGGATCGAGCTTGGCCGTTTCCGCAACCTTCTCCGTGTGCGTTGGATCGTCCAGCGTCATCAATTGATCGCCCGGAATCTCGGCGACGACCACGCGGTTGTCGAACGGCATAACATCCCACACGTTGCGCGCGAGTAGTTGGCCTGCGGGGAGTGTGTCGCGCACACCGCCGATATTGGTGAAGGCGAAATCCGATGGGAACCGGTCGTTCATGGCTCTTTCCATCAACTTTCTAATCTCAGCTTTCGAAAATTGCTTGCTCGATTGGCCGATCGGGACGTCGACCAGCGAGGACACCTTGGCTTCCCACTTCTCGACCTGCGCCTCGACCACGGGATCGGCGGGAAATACGCTGTCATCCACGGGAATCCCAGTCCATTGGTGAGAAGTGATGCGCCGGGTCGCGGTGTCATAGTCCAGCAACAACCGCCCCACCTCCCGGCCATAGCTCTCCGCGTGGATGATGAGTCTCCCGTCCATTTCTATCGGTTCTTTCCAAGGTGTGTGCTCGTGTCCGATCACTACTACACTGACGTCGGGCAGTCCGCTCAGGATCGATACCGCCTCAGCCTTCTCTATATGTCCCAGTACGATCACCAAGTCGGCATGTTGTTTCGCGTCCGCGACAATAGGCCGCAGCGTTTCCACATCAGGCGCGGAATGATACGGACCCAGATTCTCCAGAGTCGTGTGGTCCAGAAGCTGTTCGAGCAGCACACCGACGATCGCCACGCGCATGCCGCCAACGTCGCGAATCACATAAGGCGGATTGAGCATCCGGTTCCCGGAGGCGTCCACCATGTTCGCGTTGATCGTTTGGAAATTCGCTACCTGAATGAAGTCGCGAACCTTCCTCCAGCCGTAATCGAACTCATGATTGCCGAGGCAGTTGACGTCGATTCCCAGGTTGTTGGCGATCTCGTAATCCGGGAGGCCCTCGAACAGAGTGCTCACGGGAGTGCCCTGGACAATGTCGCCGGCGCTCAGCGTGATCGATGCATGGGCCGCGGCTCGTTCGCGCTTGAGCAATGTCGCCATGTGAGCGACGCCCCCGATGCCATCGGGATCCGGAAGCAGGCGGTCATGCAGGTCGTTGAAGTGCAGGATGGTGAACTCGTGGATCGTGCTCTGGCGGCAGCCGGCCAACAGCCCAGCCAACAGGAGAAGAGAGGAAGTAAGGAGCGGTCGGCGACGAAGAACCAACTTCGATTATCTCTATTTTATTTGGTGCCGCGAGCCCAATCCGCGATAGCCTTCCAGTCGGGATCGCTCTGCGATTGGAATTGGCGGCCGCCGCTATGGAAATCATCGCCGCCTGCCGTGCCAGCCAGAGGATGCTTCAGGAGCGGGCTGGACATCAGGTTGGCCGAGAAGACCAACTTGGAGACAGCCTCGAAGTTTTTCCGCGATTCCTCTTCGGTCCAATTGGTTGCGCCCGGCGCCAGCGGCTGCAGGTGGAAAGCATTGCCCGCGCTGGCGTGGCACACGACGCAGCGGGCGTGACCCTCGCGTTTCTTGAGGAAAATGGGCTCCACTTTCGCTTTGTATGTCGCGTAGTCGAGCGATTGTGCGGCAAGGTGTCCGGCTGCGAAGGAAGCCGCGATTGCGATCACGAAAGCGAGCCTGGCTGAGCTGATCATAATGTCTTTGTCTTGTTCGCGAGCTCTTGTTCGCGCGGTCCATAATATCACATGGGATTCGCGGTCTGGATCGACGCCGAAAACGGTCTGGCCTGGGCGCAGGGTACACACGAATACCGTCCCATGGGCAGCGCGGTGATCGCATCGACCGACCAGTTCCGGCATCGCGATTTCCGGAGTCGCCGGCGCCCTCCGGCCCATTTGCGCCACTCTTTCGTGGGATTCTTCGGATCGCTGGAAGAGGTCAACGTCAAGCTATTGCAACACAAGTCGCCGGGCGAGTGGAGGCGTCGGGCCACGCCGGCCCACCTGCTCTAGACAAGCACGCGGTATACTTTAGAGTTTGCATGCAAAACGAACCCATTACTGATATCGCCCATCTCGGGCACTTGGAGCTTTTCACCCCGAAACCCGAGGAAAGCGTCCGATTCTTCGTCGACATCATGGGGATGACCGAGAGCGGCCGGGAAGGCGATTCGGTCTACCTGCGCGCCTGGGATGACTACGAGCGCCATACGCTCAAGCTCACAGCCGCGAAACAGCCCGGAATGGGGCACATGGGACTTCGTGCGCGCAGCCCGCAGGCGCTCGAGCGGCGGGTCGCGGCTCTAAAGGGCACGGAATTCGCGATCGGTTGGGACAAAGGTGACCTGTGCCACGGCCCGGCGTTCGTGTGCCAGGATCCGGATGGGCACAAAATCCAGCTGTATTACGAAACCCAGTGGTACGATGCGCCTGCGAACCTTAAGCCCGCGCTCAAGAATCAGGCTCAGCGATTCCCGGCTCGCGGCTGCAACGTCCGCCGCCTGGATCACTGGAACGGCCTCGCTGTCGATATCAAGGCGAATCGCGAATTCTTCGAAAACTACCTGGGCTTCCGCCTCACCGAGCAGATCGTCCTAGACACGGGCGTCGAAGCCGCCATGTGGATGACCTGCACCAACAAGACCTACGACTTCGCCTACACCAAGGACGCCACCGGAACCAAGGGACGCTTCCACCACATAACCTACGCGGTCAACAGCCGCGAGGAAGTCCTGCTCGCCGCCGACATCTTCCTTGAGCATGGAATTAAAATCGAGACCGGTCCGCACAAGCACGCGATCCAGCAGACGTTTTTCCTGTACGTTTACGAGCCCGGGGGGAACCGCGTGGAGATCGCCAACGCCGGAGCGCGCCTGATCCTGGCGCCCGATTGGAAGCCCATTCGCTGGACCGAGGCCGAGCGCAAAAAGGGCCAGGCCTGGGGACTCAAGACCATCGAGTCCTTCCATATTTACGGCACCCCCGCAGTCCCCGGCCATCCCGGCAGCGGACCTGAATTCGGCTAGGCATCGCTTCTAAGCAGCGTGTTAAACTAGTCGGTTTGCCCCACTATCACCGCTTTTAGAAAGACGATTTTGAGAAAGAGGACCACGTAGCAACCATGAGCCAAAGTCTGGAAGATCTTTTACAGAAAGCCGGGAACCCGGTGCAGATGCTCCGCAATTCGCGGATCGGAGCCTATGTGTACCCGGTGGTTTCCTCCGAATACTCGAATTGGCGCGACGAACAGCGCGCCTGGCGCGATTCCTGCGTGCTCTTCGACCAGTCGCATCACATGGCCGAGATTTACCTGAAGGGGCCCGATGCGATCAAGTTAATCTCGCATCTCACCATCAACAGCTTCGCCAACTTCCCGGTCAACCGGGCGAAGCAGATGGTTCCCTGCAGCTACGATGGCTTCGTCATCGGCGACGGAATCCTTTTCCATCTGGAAGAGAACCACGTGGTGTTTGTGGGACGCGCACCCTCCGTCAACTGGATCCAGTTCCACGCCGAAACCGGCGGATACAAGGTGGACGTCGTCCGCGACGACCGGTCGCCTTCGCGCACCGGCGGCAAGGCGGTGGTTCGCAAGGTTTACCGCTTCCAGATTCAGGGTCCGAATGCCGAGAAAGTCATTGAGAAACTGAATGGCGGACCGTTCCCCAACATCAAGTTTTTCCACATGGACGTGATCAAGATCAAAGGTCGGAACGTGCGCGCGCTGCGGCACGGCATGGCCGGAGCGCCTGGTCTCGAAATCTGGGGACCGTACGCGGAATACGAGGAAATCCGCGCCGCGATCGTCGAGGCTGGCAAAGACTTCGACCTGGTCGAGGTCGGTTCGCGCGCATACGCGACCAATACGCTGGAGTCCGGCTGGATTCCATCGCCTCTGCCCGCCGTCTACACGGGTGACAAGATGAAGGCGTACCGCCAGTGGCTGCCGGCAACCGGTTACGAAGGTACCGGATCGATCGGCGGCAGCTTCGTGTCCAGCAATATCGAAGACTACTACATGACGCCTTACGAACTGGGCTACGGACCGTTCGTCAAATTCGACCACGACTTCATCGGCCGCGAAGCGCTCGAGAAGATCGCCACCAAGCCGCATCGCAAGAAGGTGACGTTCGCGTGGAATTCCGACGACGTCATGAAGGTGTTTAAGTCGCTGTTTGAGAAGGGCCAGGACCCATTCAAATACATCGATCTTCCGCTGTCGAATTACACCTCGGCATCCTACGACAAGATTCTGGCAAATGGGAAGGCGGCCGGGTTCTCGATGTTTGCGGGCTATAGCTACAACGAGCGGTCCATGCTGTCGCTGGGCGTCGTCGATCCGGATATCGAGATCGGCAACGAAGTCACGCTGGTCTGGGGCGAAGAAGGCGGCGGCACCAAGAAAACCACCGTGGAGCGCCACCGGCAGATCGAAATCAAAGCGATCGTCAGCCCCGTTCCGTACGGAGAAGTCGCGCGTAAAACCTACGCGGCGGGCTGGCGTACCGGCAAAGCATAGCGATAGGTGCTAGTTCCTTGACAGGCCCCGTTTTGGTCGCTGGCGGCGCCGGCTACATCGGTAGCCACACTTGTAAACTGCTCGCCAAGGCCGGGCGGGAGCCTGTCGTCCTCGATAATCTCAGCACGGGCCATCGCTGGGCCGCGAAGTTTGGTCCCCTTTACGAGGGCGACATTGAAGATGGTGAACTTGTTCAGAAGATCGTCCGCCAGCACGGCATCACCGACGTAATCGATTTCGCGGCGAAAGCTTACGTCGGCGAGTCGTACACCGATCCCGGCAAATATTTTCGCGAGAACGTCGGCAAGACCATTCACTTCCTGGATGCGTTGATCGCGTCCGGCGCGAAGAACATCGTGTTCTCGTCGACCTGCGCCGTGTACGGAGATCCTGAGACTATCCCCATCACGGAATTGGAGACCAAGAAGCCTGTTAACCCGTACGGAGAGACGAAGCTTTTTGTGGAGAAGATGCTCCATTGGCACGGCATCGCGCACGGTCTCAAATGGGTGGCCCCGCGGTACTTTAACGCGGCGGGCGCCGATCCTGAATGCGAGATCGGGGAACTGCATGAGCCGGAAACGCACCTGATCCCGGCCGCATTCGAAGCGGTTCAGGGAAAGCGTCCGCAACTCGAGGTCTACGGCACCGACTACCCAACCCCGGATGGAACTGCTGTCCGCGATTACATTCACGTGTTCGACCTGGGCCGCGCGCACATTCTCGCGCTCGATTATTTACGCGAGGGCGGGGAATCGATCTCTGTCAATCTGGGTACTGGCGTGGGCCAGTCCGTCCTGGACGTGGTTCGTGCTGTAGCGGCTGCCAGCGGTAAAGACGTTCCGCATGTGCTTCGTCCCCGCCGCGCGGGTGATCCGCCGGAGCTCGTGGCAGACCCGTCGCTCGCCAAGAAGGTGCTGGGCTGGACAGCTGAATACCGTGATATCAAACGCATCGTCGAGACCGCGTGGGCCTGGCACGACAAATCCCATAAGTCACCGGCTACGTCTTAAAAACGGCCGTGATATGATTCTTCCATGCCCAATTACGTGATCGAACGCGAGGTCCCCGGGGCGAGCAGCATGACCGAGGAGCAGGTCAAGGACATCGCCCTGAAGTCCCTCGGCGTCCTCAAGGACCTCGGCCCGCAAATTCAGTGGCTGCACAGTTATGTGACGGATGACAAAGTCTACTGTATCTACTGGGCGGCCAACGAAGAGATGATCAAAGAACACGCACGTATAGGGGGATTTCCGGCGAATCGGATTTCCGCCGTTAAGCGCATGATGGAACCAGCCAGCGCGGGCTGAAACAGCCTACAACGCCCCTAGCGCGAATCGGACGGCCTCTTCCGGTTCCATGGTCCAACCGCGCATCCAACTGGCGGTTGCTTCGGAACTAGTCAACCGGCGTCGCGCCTCATCCAGACTGGATTCGAGCTTAATCTTCGCGGAATCGGTCAGAGGTTTGGCCAGCGACTGACGTAGTGCTGCTGCGCTGCCAGCCAGTGTGAGTGCGCGGTCCGGCTCGCCTGCGGCAGCAGCGCCGGCCGCGCAGGATTCTAAGACACGCGGCAAGTCCGCCCGGTTCCCGAGGTCCAAATACGATTCCAGGGATTTTCCGTACAGGTTCCGGGCGACGGCGTAATCGCCGGCTCCCGTGGCGATTCCCGCAAGATCGTGGTAGCAGGAGGCAATTCCAGGCTGGTTCTCCAGCGTGCGGAACCGGGCCAGCGCCTGTTCATACAACGAGCGGGCACGTTCGGGATCTCCCTGTTCCCGCGCCAGGTCCGCCTGATGGCTCAGCGACCAGGCGGCCCCAATCCGATCGCCTATTTGCTCGAACAGCCGGGAGGCCTCCAAAAGAAGCAGCCGGGCCAGATCGTACTCGCCTTGCAGCTTGGCTACATCCGCCAGGTTGCTCAGGCTGCCCGCCAGGGATCGCGGATCATTGAGCTTGCGTGCGAGTTCCACACCCAGTTCAAATCCCTCCCGAGCGGTGGCATAGTCGCCGATCCCACGGTCCGCCACGGCGTTGTGGGTGACTGCGCGAAGCATCCCTAGCTCTTCATCGAGATCCTTCAGGATCCCCAGGGTCTCGGAAAAGTACCGCCGACGCTCCGAATGGCGGCCCGTGAACTGCGCCATAGACGCCGCAGTATCCAGGACCCTCGCCCTGAGCTTATTGCGAGGCGCTGCGGCAGGGAGGGTCAACAGCTTCTGACAACGCTCATAGGCTTCCTCTGCGATGCCCCGGTCTCTCATGTAGAACTGGAGTGCAGACACCAGCCGAACCCCCCAATCCGCTTCTCCGGATGTGATCAGCCAGTCCATTGCGGCACGGATATTTCCGATGTCCGCGTCCAGACGCGCGAACCACTCCTGCTGCCGTGCGCCACCCATGAGCGCGGGTTCGGCTTCCTCCGCCAGCACCACGAAGTAGGCCGCGTGAGCCTTGCGCGTGTACGCTTCTTCCCCGGCTTCCGCCAGCCGTCCCAGTCCGTATTCGCGCATGGTTTCGAGCATCACGAACCGGGGCTCGGTCAGATCCGCCCCCGTCCGGCGAACCAGGCTGTTGTCCACCAGGGACTCGATAGCGTCCAACAGGTCAATATTCAGATCTTCCCTGGCATTGCAAACCGCCTCGATCGCTTCGTGCGTAGCCCCACCGACGAATACGGACATCCTGCGGAAGAGCTTCTGCTGCTCCGGATCGAGCAGGTTGTGACTCCAGTCGAGCGTCGCGCGCAGAGCCCGCTGGCGCATCGGAAGGTCGCGCGGACCGCCAGCTAGAAGTTGCAGAGGATCGCGCACTCGCTCCAGCAGCGCTGCGAGCGGCAGCACTCGGGTCCGGGCGGCGGCCAGTTCGATCGAAAGCGGAAGCCCGTCCAGACGGGCGCAGATCTCGGCCACGGTGCGGATTTGCGCCTCATCCATTTGCGGGCCACCGGAACGCAAAGCAGTGGCACGCTCCAGAAACAGCGCCACTGCCGGAGACTTTGCCAGCAGTTCGACCGGCGCTGTCTTGCTATCCTGCAGCTCCAGAGGTGGAACCGGGAATTCGTATTCGCCGTAAAGCCGCAATGCCGCGCGGCTGGTCACGACGATGGTCAGTTGGTCGGAGGCCGACAACAGATCGGTCACCAGCGCAGAGGCGGCCAATACGTGCTCGAAATTATCCAGCAATAGCAACGTGGGTTCGGTGCACGCCCGGACGTGTTCCTTAAGGGCGACGGCAATGGCGCGATCCCCGGGTTGCCGTATGCTCAAAGCGTTGGCGATCTCCGAAGCAACCAGCTCCGCATCGTTGATTCGATCCAACGGGACAAAGTAAACGCCTCCGGGAAACTCGTCCAGCAGCTTGCGCCCGAGTTCCACAGCCAAGCGCGTCTTGCCGATGCCTCCTGGCCCAGTGAGCGTCACCAGTCTCACTTGCGGCTGCAGGATCAGTTGCCGGGTGCCTTCCAACTCCTGGTCCCGGCCTACTAGGGCCGTGCGCTGGGCCGGCAGATTGTGCGGAGTGGCCGCGGGTGCCGAAATCGGCTGAGAGATGCTGCCCAGAATCGCCGACAGTTCGTTCAGCAAGTCCCGGGTGGAGCTGTATCGGTCGCGGGCGTTCTTCGCCAGGCAGCGCTCCACTGCCCATTGCAAGGGCGCAGGCGTTTGCGGGTTGATCCGGCCGATCGGTTCCGGCTGGTCCCGGATCACGGCCGCCAGGGCATCCACTTGCGTGGACCCACCGAACGCCCGCCGTCCCGTGGCCATTTCGTACAGCACCGCTCCGAAGGAAAACAGGTCGGACCGGAAGTCGCCCGGCTCCCCGCGCGCCTGCTCCGGCGACATATAGCCGAACGTGCCTAGAATCGTTCCCGGTTGCGTGAGCGGGTGTTCTGTAAGCATCGCGGAAAGCCCTTCGCCGGCTGGCGCGGCGAGCTTGGCTAGGCCGAAGTCCAGGATCTTGGCCCGCCCTTCCGGGCCGATCATGATATTGGCGGGCTTCAGGTCGCGGTGCATGATCCCCTTGGCATGCGCCGCCGCCAGCGCATCCGCGATCTGCACGGCAATCGCCAGCAGTTTGGGGATGGGCAAAGGTCCGCCGGCCATGGCCTGACGCAAAGTCTGGCCTTCGATCAGCTCCATCACGATGTAGGAGACACCGCCTGCATCGCCCACATCGTAGATGGTGACGATGTTGGGATGGTTGAGCGCGGACGCCGCGCGGGCTTCCTGAATAAAGCGGTCCATCGAGCCGGACGTCAGGACCTTGATGGCGACAGGCCGGGACAGCCGCATGTCGCGGGCGCGGTACACCTGTCCCATTCCTCCGGCCCCAATAGGGCCTTCGATTTGGTATGGACCGAGCCACGACTCGCCCGCGGTTAATTTACTGGAATCCCCGGCCGACGCAGGGGGCGGAGCAACCGCGGCGACCGTGAAGGTCGCGCCGTCCGCGGGGCGATTCCCCTGCGCGTCCCCCGCCAGTAGTGACTCCACTTTCCGGCGCAGATCCGAGTCATCGCGGCACGCGCCATCCAGAAAAACAGTGCGCTCCTGCGGGTTTCGCTGCCGCGCCGCGTGGTAGACTTTTTCGACCTGTTGCCAACGCTCGGGATTCATCGCGCCTATGGTATATTATCTCGACTCTGGACTTCCCACGTAGGAGGATTGCATGAAACAGCCCGCGCTCGGAATTGTCGCCACCGTCCTGATTATGGCGGTCTCCCTGGGCGTCATTTCCCTGTTCGATTTCCCGACGTTCGGCAGTTGGGTTATCTTCGTCATGGCGGCCATCATCCCGATGGAAATCGTCATCGGCGTAACGTGGGGCGCCAATCCGGGCTTCGTCAGTTCGCGGCCCCAGCCCCTGAAGGGAATTCTTCTGGTGCTGGTGAATATCGCCGTGGGCGTGGTCGTGGGTGGAATCTGTCACGCGGTCGTGGGCGGCGGCATCGCTCCGCCTGTTCCGATTCTGGTCTTGTTCGGCATCGTTTCGGTAGTGGTCACGTTTTGGATGGCGATCATGTTTGGAGGATGGCCGTTTACCAGTCTGATCAAGAGTCCGGTGGGCGCCGGCCTGGCGATGCTGGTAGCGGTCTACGTCATTAACTACCTGTTGTTCCGCTTGTTTTTCGATTTCAGCTTCATGGCGGGCGCTCCTTGGTATAACGCCAGTCTCGATCCGCATGGAATGTTCAACGGTGTGAATGCCCAGGTTTTCTACGTGACATCGCTCACCTTCCTGTTCGTAATGCTGCACTTCGATTTGTGGCCGTTCACGTTGTCACCCGCGGTGATGAAGCAGCCTGTACTCGGCATCGTCTGGACGCTGCTGGCGCTGGCGCTGGGCGCGCTGGCGTACTACATCGGCGTGAATACGATGGGCATGGATCCGATGATATTCCTCACATCTGGGCCGATCCCGTTCATCTTTGGAACTATCGTGCTGCTGAATATGCTGCACAATTCGCTATTCGCCAAGTTCAGCCAGCCCTTGAAGGGAGTGCTGAACTGCATCGCGGCGGCGGTGATCGGAGTTTTACTCGCGAAGATGTACGGCGCGCTGGCGCCGGTCGTCACCGGGGTCCTGAAGCCGGGACCGCCGACCAACGATTACGAGATTTGGCTGGCAACCGCGTTGCTCGGCGTCACGTTCCCGTTCCTGATCTTCTTCGCGGAGTTCTTCAAGATGTGGCCGCTGGCAAAGGCGAAACCGGAATAGACTAGTTGGAGACGAGGTAACCAAACATATGCTACGCGCGATTGACGAGAACACCATAACCGACGCCGCCATTGAGCAGATGGCGGAGACGCCCAACCCCCGGCTGAAGCAGATCATGGAGCCGCTGGTGAGGCACCTGCATGCTTGGGCGCGCGAGGCGGACCTTACTCCCGACGAATGGCTGGAGGGCATCAAGTTCCTGACCGCCGTCGGCCAGAAGTGCACCGAGTTTCGTCAGGAGTTCATCCTGCTTTCCGACACGCTGGGAATGAGCTCGCTGATAAACTCTCTGCACGACAAGCGCTCGACCGAGGCCGGCACCAAGAGCAGCCTGGTGGGCCCGTTCTATCGCCAGGATTCTCCCGCGATGAAACTGGGAGATTCGATTGTCACGAAGCCGAGCAATGGCTTGGAAGTCGTCCTCTACGGACGCGTTACGGACAAGACGGGGAAGGGCGTTCCGAATGCATCGGTCGAGGTTTGGCAGCCGGACGAAACCGGCAATTACGATTTGCAGAAGCACGATCCATCTGAGATGGACCTGCGTGGCCACTTCCATACCGATAGCGACGGGCGCTACTACCTGCGCACGGTCGCTCCGCTCGGCTACATGATCCCGATGGACGGGCCCGTAGGCGACATGATCCGCGCGCAGAAGCGTCACGGATACCGGCCCGCGCACATTCACTTCATTGTCGGCGCGCCTGGCTATCGCGAAGTCGTAACGGCGCTGTACTTGGCCGGCGATCCGCACGTCGATTCCGATACGGTGTTCGGCGTGACGGAATCGCTGGTGACCAAGGTCAACGATAAGGATTCGAATTCGCCGATCCCGGCTCTGCCGAGCATCAAGTTCGACTTCCAACTCGCTCATGCCACGACGAAGGATATGACCGGCCGCGTCGGAGCGGATCCGTCGCAGATCGTGAAGGCGGGAGCGTAGCGGTACAATAGCGTTTCGTGAAGTTTGAGGCTCTCTACTACCAGGACCGCCTGAAGATCGTCAATCCCGAGGGCGACGTTGCGATTACGACGCTTTGGTCTAAAGTAGAATCCGCATATCAAATCCTGGAAGAAGCGGGCGTGGACCTCGCGTCCGCGACCTCGCGCATCGGACCGATTGCGAATCTATACGGGAATGGACTGCCGCAGATGTTGCGGAACCTGCTGTGGAATCCGCAGATCAGCCGGATAGTAATTCTCGGCAAGAACCTTTCCGCGTCGCGTGAGTGGCTTCTGAACTTTTTCGAGCACGGCTTGGAAGAAGTGGAGTTTCTGGGCGCGAAGGCATTTCGCATCCGCAATACGACCCGTACCATCGATGGCTGTGTGCAGCCGCAGAGCTTCTTGCATATTCCGGAATTTACCGTGCTCGGAGACGTGGGTGATCCGGCAACCAAGGCCGGGCTGAAGACTTTTTTCGACTCGCTTCCCGCTGCGGTCACGGCCGATCTTGCGCGGGTCGAGCCTCCGCCGATTCCCGAGCCCACAGTCACGCGCTTCCCTACAGAGCCGCGCAGCCACACTATCGTCCGCGACACTCCGATGGAGGCGTGGTCCGAAATTATTTTCAGGTTGTTTCGCTTCGGCCATCGCAACATGGTCGCGAAGAAGAGCGGGCCCGAGGGCCGCGTCGAACTGCAGAACATCAAGGCGATCGTCGAGAATCCTCTGGAAGAGCCCGACGAAATCCTTCAGCAATACGGCTTCAGTCTGGAGAAGTTCCAGGGTTATCAGCGGCGCATTCTGGATCCCGAGAAGCCGTCCGACCTCGGCTACACCTACGGAAATCGTCTGCGCGGATACTTCCGCCGTTCAGATGGAACGCTGGTGGATTCACTCGAAATCGCCGCGCAGCGGCTCAAAGAAAAGCCCGAATCGCGGCATGCTTACATCGCACTGTGGGACAACACGCGCGACCTGCCCGAGGGCACCGATACTCCTTGCTTCGTGTCCGCGTTCTTCCGAAAGTTCGACGGTAAGCTCACGCTGACGGCGACGTTTCGATCGCACAATGCGATGGAGGCTTGGCCGGAAAATGTCTACGGCCTGATCGCGATCCAGCGGTTTGTCGCGGAAAGGGCCGGAATGGAGCCCGGTCCGCTGACTGTGTTCAGCCACTCCATCAGCATTGACGTTTCTTCGCTCGAAAAAGCCCGCAAGATCGCCACCAGCAAGGAATCCGACGAAGTTTACGATCCTGCCACGGGCAAACACGGCCCGCGTATGGATCCGAACGGGGCATTCACGACTACTTTCGATGCTGCAACCTGGGAGCTGGTCGTCGAGCACTCTTACGGCGGGATGAAACTTAACGAATACCGTGGCAAGAGCGCGGAAGAGATCGAACGGCAATTGGGCCGCGACGTGGCGTTGTCAGAGATCTCGCACGCGCTCTACCTGGGCCGGGAAATCGCCCGGAAAGAGTTCGAGATGAAAGCCGCCCGTGCCAAAGAAGGTCCACGGGCCAAATCTGAATGATCGTCTTTTTCGACATCGGTTCGACGCTCATCGACGGTCCGCCGTTCGGTCCCGCACGGCGGCTTTCAGACACACTGGGGCTCGGCAAGGACGCGGTAAAAGAACTGGAGCGTATCCTGTTCCGCTCGCCCGCGAGCGATCCGGAGCAACTGGCCAACACCATCGTCAACCGCCTGCGCGTCGATTACAACAAAGCACTGGAAGCCTGCACCACCCTTTGGAATGCCCAGCTCGAAGAAGCCTACGTACTCCCAGGCGCGCGCGAGCTAATCGAAAAACTCAAGTCCGCGGGAATCCCCAGGGCCTATCTCTCGAATATCTGGCCCCCGTTTTACGAGCACTTCAAACAGGAGTTCGCGCAAGAAGCCGAGCGTCAGCCGCAGTTTCTCTCGTTCAAAACCGGTCTGATGAAACCCGATCCAGCGTTTTTCCAACTGGCCCTGCGCGCCGTGGAAGCCCGGGCCGAAGACGCCGTAATGGTGGGCGATACTTACAAGAACGATATCCGGCCGGCGATCGAGCTGGGGATGCGCACCGTTTGGGTTCTGCACCGTCCTGAAAAAGAGAAAGCCGACCTGGTCGATGTGATGAATGGCGATGCCCCACCGCCCGATCTCACGCTTGCGTCGATCGCCGATCTCGAACTATCCAAACTATTCAGTCATGCAAATTATTAAACACGAGCTCTTAACCGAAGCCGACCTATTGAGCCGCCTGAAGCGCACTCGGCTGCGCGGGTTCGACCGCGCCGAGGTGTATCGCGATGCGACGCTCGAAATCGTGGAAATCGATCCTGCGGCGCTAACCCCGGCGCAGCGCTACGTGCTCCAGGAAGGCGTCCAGGCGATCCTGGATGTGGCGGACGCATTCGAGCCACTGGGGATCGACATCTTTGCGTTACGCGGCGCACTGCTGTTCTGGCCCGAGGGGAGCGACCCCGATAACGACGCGCCGATTCCGTTTCTTCCGCCCGTGATCGAGGAATCTGTGGAGAAAGATGGCACCAAGGTCCTGCTGATCAATGATGGCATCCATCGCGTGTACGCCGCACGCAAGCGGGGCCGGAAGATCAACGTGGTGTTAGCTCGCAACGTGCCGCCGGAGTATCCGTATTACGCGTATGCGCTGCCGCAAGGGTGGGCTCAAGTGGACGAACTGCAGGAACTACAGGAAGGCTACCAGAAGAAGGAATATCGCAACCCGGAAAATTACAAGGCGCTGTTCCGCGACTTCAATGAGATCTTTGAAGGCGTGCAGAAACAGCGCCCGCGAAGCAATCCCGCTCACCTAAAGGCGTAGCGAGGAAGTTATTGTTGCTTGCCGCCGTCTTCGGCGGATCCGCTAAAGACCCTCTTGCCGCCAGGCAGAGTAACGTTTCGGGCGTTGCCTACATAGGCGCCCTCGGCGTTCACTGGATCCTTGGCCCGAATGCCTTCCACGGTGACCGTATCGCCTTCTTTCAGCGAATCCTTGGTCCATCCGTTGCGGCGGAGCGAGTTCGGAGGACCACCTTCGAACTGCCACTTGGTGACCTTGCCGCTCTCATCCTTCACGCTCATGTAGACCCAGATGTGAGGATTCATCCAATCCAGTTTTGTGACGGTGCCCGTCACGGTCACTGTTTTGGTCGAGTCAAATTCGGCAGCGATCGAATGGTGCGCCAGCATCGGTACAGCGGCAGCAACCACGAGACTCGCTGCAATCAGAACAAACTTAGTTCTCATGATAAAACACCTCCAAGGACTTCGAACTAGAGTACTATCAATAGCTTGACCGTGTCAACGGGCTCATTTTTCAAGATCCTGCGTGTTTGGGCGATCCTTACGACGCCGTCAAAACGCCCTCATCACGTTTATCACCAACGCCGCCCGCGGCCTTCGAATCGACCAGCGGCAGCCACAGCTCAAACCAGAACGTCGACCCTTGGCCGGGCGTGCTGTTGAGCCCTAAATCGCCGCCCATGAGCTGCACCAATTCCTTGCTGATGGCGAGCCCCAATCCCGTACCACCGAAACGGCGCGTGATCGACGCGTCGGCTTGCGTGAACTTCCGGAAGAGCTGCTGCTGCACTTCTTCGGAGATGCCGATGCCGGTATCTTCCACTTGAAATCGGATGCGGGCTTTCCCGGCGGTCGACTCCGGACAATGAACGCTCAGAGTGACTTTCCCCTCGGACGTGAATTTGACTGCGTTGCCCGCCAGGTTTAGCAGCACCTGCCGAAGCCGGCCCTCGTCGCCCAACAGCGTCTTGGGATTCAGCGGCGACCAACGCAGCGCCAGCTCGATGTTCTTCTCCGCCGCCTGCGGCTTCAGCAGATCGATCACGTTGGTCGCGACGGTTCCTAAGTCGAACGGCCGCGCCTCGACATGCATCCGTCCGGCCTCGATTTTGGAGAAATCGAGAACGTCGTTGAGCACGCGCAATAGAGACTCGGCCGAACTATGCGCGGTGTCGGCGAACTCGCGCTGCTCTTCGTCCAGATCGCCGTCCCGCAGCAGGCTAATCATCCCCAGGACCCCGTTCATCGGCGTGCGGATCTCATGACTCATGTTGGCCAAGAACTCAGACTTGGAACGATTGGCAGCATCGGCCGCATGCAGCGCCTTGGCCAGGTCCCGTGTGCGATCCTCGGCCAATGCGGAGGCACGCTGTCCGGTGGATTGAAGGTTCACGACCAATCCTGCCAGCAGCAGCGACAGTAGCGCCGTGCATCCTGCTGCCCACGCGGACGGGGTTTTGCTCAAGTACGGGAACTTGGGCGTCCGGCTCCAACCGAGCTTCCAGGTGCTTCCCGCCAGCTCCAACGTTGTCGTGCGTTCAAATTTCGGATCGCCTCCGGCGGGACTGTCCGATGCGAACATTAGTTTGCCGCGCGGCGCGCCGTCATCGTATACCCGTAATGTAACCAGATCCTGGACGTCGTCCAGGGTGGACCGGAAGAAAGCATCGGCCGTGAATGCCACTGCGGCCCATCCGATAAATCCGGCGCGATGTTCCGCTGCGGATGGGGATGCGTCGTTACGGTACACCGGAACAAACAGCATCAGGCCGTTTTGGGAGTTCGGGCGCGGTTTGAACCTGACGGTTCTCGTCAAGGTCGCCATGCCGGTGTCCCGTGCCCGCTCCGCCGCAGTTCTTCGAAGTGGTTCGGTGGCCAAGTCGACGCCGAGAATCATGGAGGCGATGCGCGGCGGCTCGACGTAAGTCGTCACAAAGTGTTCGCCGTTCGGTTCGAGAGTCGTACCCGAGATTCCCCAGACGTGAAAATCGGGTGGCCCCTCGCGCCGCTGCGCGACGACAAAGCTCGTTAGCTGCGCCTGCGGCACCCGCTGGATGAACTCGACGGCGCTGACGCCAGGATAGCGATCCAGCAGTCCCAGGCCGTTTACGTAGGTGTGCCAATTCTGGGGATTGGGATGCTCCGCGGCAGCCAGGAAACCACCCGCACCGCGGAGGGCATCCTCGTAAGTTGCCAGGCGGCTGTGCATGCGGCTCTCCACCGAACTCACCAGCTTGTCGAAACGAGCTTCGTCGTAGTCGACCCGGTCGCGATCCAGCGAAGCGTATAGCCATCCGCTCAAGACCCATCCCGCAACCAAGACCGTGCCAGGCAGCAAAAGGCTGCCCGAGGACCGAAACGCTCCGACGGCCAGACCGGTCAGCGAGACCGCCGCAAGAAACAAGTTCAGGTTCTGAAGGTTTTCATGGACCGTGCCTCCGGCAAACGCTCCCACGCTGACATGCGTAGCCCATACCGCGGCGGATGCAATCACCAGGGCGCTCACGCGGGCCGCCGGAGGTCCCACCCAGGCCGCCGATACCAGGATCAAAAGAAACACCGAGAAGAGCAGGCTGGAGGCTTCAGGTCGGAAAAAGATGTAGTAACATCCCGCAGCTACCGCGGTGGCCAGCAAGGCTGTCTGGGCGAACATTCTGCGATCGCAAAACGCGGCTTGACCCGCGAGGCACTTGCCAATCCCGAGCAAAACGGGCGTCAGGATGAGGATGCCGAGCGCATCTCCGATGAACCACCGGCTTGCCACCAGTTGCCACTGGCTGGCGGGGAAGGTGCGGCCCAGAATCAGGATCGCCGTGCCCAAGGCTGCTGGCGCAAGGGGCGAAAGCAAAGCGGTTCCCGCGATGGCTGCGGTTTCTTCGAAGTGCCCCAGGGATTTTCTCCTGGAGATCGTATTGAACAGCCAGACACCGATCACGGAGCGCAAAGCGTTCGCCAGGGACATTCCCAGATCCGGCGCCCAGGCCACGGAGCGACCGTGAATCGTCGTCAAGTAAGCCGCGAACAGCACGGGCCAGAAGCGCGGTCCGAACACCAGCAGCACCACTAGGTCCAGGCCCGCTGCCGGCCACACAGGCGTCAGCGTGGTCCCAGATAGCAATAGCCAGCCCAGTTGTGACAACGCCAAGTGAACGAAGAATAGCGGGATTGCTACGGTAACGTAAGGAAGGTTTCGGACCGTCGAGCCGCTAAACAGGCCGTCGTCATGCCAAAACAGTCTTCGCATCAACGTGGCCATAAGTAGACACTTGTACTTCGGCCGCTGTTCGCTTCCGAACAATTGGTTATTGCGCTTACGGACTGTTTTTGTCTGGTACTACGGCTAAGGCGTTCGCCCTACGCTCACCACCTACGCGACCGGTGGTGGCGGCGGAGACTGTGGCGGCCGATTCGGACTGGGCTGGCCAGCCGGATGTCCCGCGCGTATGACGCTCATGGCCGCCCCGATCATGCTGGCGACGTCCGTCAAGTTGGCTGGGACAATCAGTGTGTTCCCTTGCTTCGCCAGGTTGCCGAACTGGTTGATGTACTGCTCGGCGACCCGGAGCTGCACGGCCTCGAATCCGCCCGGAGCCAGGATCGCAGCGGCAACTTCGCGGATACCCGACCCGGTGGCATTGGCGACGGTCATGATGGCCGATCCCTGTCCTTCGGCCTCATTGATCTGCTGCTGCTTGCGAGCCTCGGACGCCTTGATCACCTGCTGCTTTTCGCCTTCGGCCTTGTTGATCGCGGCATCGCGGACGCCTTCGGAGGTCAAAACGATGGCGCGCTTCTCGCGTTCGGCGCGCATTTGCTTTTCCATCGCAGCCAGGATGTCTTGCGGCGGCGTGATGTTCTTGATCTCGTAGCGCAGCACCTTGACGCCCCAGGCTTCCGAAGCCTTGTCCACTTCATTTACCACCTGGGTGTTGATGGTGGCCCGTTCCTCGAATGTCTTATCCAGATCGATCTTGCCGATCTCGCTGCGTAAAGTGGTCTGGCAGAGCTGCACGATCGCGAAACGGTAATCGGTGATTCCATAGGACGCCCGTTCCGGATTCAGCACCTTGAGATAAAGGACGCCGTCCACGCCCACCTGAACGTTGTCCCGGGTGATGCAAACCTGCTCGGGAATATCGTAGGTCTGTTCCTTAAGCGAATGGCGGTAGCGGATCACGTCCACGAACGGGGTCAGTACGTGGAATCCGGCGCCCAGCGTTCCGCTATAGGTTCCCAGGCGCTCGACGACGAAGGCGTTCTGCTGCGGAACCACCACCGCCGTCTTTACGAGGACGATGATGACCAGAAATGCGAGAAACGCGACGACAAGAATCCAAGGATCCATGCAAGTCTCCCTTATGTTCCCTTTATGTAAAGCGTCAGGCCTTCCACGCGCTCGACCGTGGGGCGTGCGGAACGCTGGATCGACTGTGTGCCCGCATTGCACGCGGTCCAAGAAGCCCCGCGCAGTTCCACTTTGCCGATCGCTCCCGGCGCAATGTCCTCTAGAGCGAGCGCGGTTTCGCCAACCAGCGAATCCACCTTGTGGCCGTGCTTTCCGCTCAGCTTAAACTTCTCCATGAGCGGCTTGCGGAAAAACGCCAGTGAGACTGCCGAGAAAATGGAGAACAGCAGCCAGGGCACCCATGCCGGCAGATCCGGAGCAATCCACGCCACCAGCCCGGCCAGCACGCCGGAGATGCCCAGGAACATGAAGAAGAAGGTGCCGGGCGTGATCATTTCGCACACCAGCAGCACCAGCCCGACGATCATCCACATCCACCAGGTGAGCACGGAGCTATTGTGTCACAAGGAGGTACCGGCTTACCGAAAGGAGCGCGTGCGAAGATAGCCGGTTGTATAATCGTTGGATCGAGAAGTGAAGGCGGAAATTTCCGATTTATGGCCAAAGTCGAAAAACCGCGCGTCGAATATCCTCTGGCCACCCAAACGGGAGTCCTCGGCGCCGCAGTGCTCGCGCTGTGGGGCGTGCTAGGGTATTTCGGATCCGAGGGGTCCTACCAGGAACAGAACCGAGACCCGTTTCAGATCGCGGCGCAGTCTGCCAGGCTCGAAGGCTTCCGCGAAGCGGTCGCCGAGGACGCAATCCTCGGATATCTCACCGACGCCGCTCCCGGCAGCGAGGTCTCCGATTCCATGTTCATGGCTGCTCAGTACACTTTGGCGCCGCGCCTCGTCGTTAAGGAAACAAATGACAAGAAAACGAACTACCAGCAGGTGCTGGGCAACTTTACCCGCCCGGCCGATTTTGCAGAGATCGGACGCCAGCACGGGCTCAGTCTCCAACGCGACTTCGGAAACGGCGTAGTGCTATACCGGAGCGATGCTCGCTAGATGGCCGGCCTCCTCGCGATTCTCTTGGCCGTGGCTCTGGGCTGCGCGTTAGTCCTGAGGTTCGCGAATCTGACCAGTCTGCAGCCCCGCTGGGCCGCGGCGCTGGTGATCTTCGGCTCCGGCACTGCTCTTGGTATCGGGCTCACGTCCATCCTGTTTCTGGTGGCGCTGCTTTTGATTCCCGGATTGCCGAGTCTGGCGATGTGGGTGGAAATCGCCGTCCTCGCTTGGATTTCCTACGATCTCTACCGCCGCCGCAACTCGGCTCCCACCAGCGAATCGCGAAGTCAGTTTCCCTGGAATTTGGCTCTGATGGCCGCACTGGCGCTCGCAATGGCACTCGTGATCGGCGCGATGAGCGTGGCTTGGGAGAACAATCCGCAAGGCAACTGGGATGCCTGGGCAATTTGGAACCTTCGCGCGCGGTTTCTGGCGGCAGGAGGCAGCCTGGCGCATCGGGCCTGGTCGCCTATGCTGGGCTTCACCCATCCGGAGTACCCGCTGTTGACTTCGGCATTTGTGGCTCGCGCGTGGACTTACGGTTATACCTTGTCAGCCGCAGTGCCGATCGCCGTCTCCTGCCTCTTCTTTCTGGCTCTGATTTCGCTTGCTACCGGCGGCATGGCGGCTTGGCATAGCCGTCCGCTTGGTCTGCTCCTGGGCCTCTCCTTGGCGGCCACGCCCACGCTGGTGCACGTGGTCCCGGACCAATACGCGGACGTCCCGCTGGCTTGCTATTTCACCGGAGCCCTCATGCTGGCGTTGCTGGAGCGCCCCGTGCTCGCCGGGCTCCTGGCGGGGTTGGCGGCCTGGACGAAAGATGAAGGTCTGCTGTTTGCGGCAATCTTCCTGGCAGCGGCAACGATATTCAGACGGCAACAGTTTCTGAGATTGCTGGCGGGCTCAGCTCTTGGCGGCGGAGTAGCCATTCTTTTCAAAACAATTCTGGCGCGTGGCAACGCCTCGCTGTTAGGGGCCAGTCTGCCGCTTTTGGGTCATCACCTTTCCGACCCCAGTCGATACCGGCAAGTGATCGTCGCCATGGGCGCCCAGTTCACCGGCATGGCTTCGGGATGGTACCACCCGATCCTGCCCGCACTAGCGCTCGCTATTGCTCTAAGATTCGATGTCCAGCGCCGCCGCGACGTGCTGTTCTGTTCCACGGTCGCGCTGCTTCTCTTCGGTGGGTATTTCTTCGTCTACATCATCACGCCAAATGATCTGACCTGGCAGCTACAGACGTCGCTCAGCCGGCTGTACGTGCAGATCTGGCCGGTCGTTCTATTGGCGATCTGGACGGCGCTCCGTTCCCCGGAAAGCACCGCGATCGTCCAAGTCGGAACTGCCAAAGCGCGTAAAAAGGCCAAGGCCTAAGCGTGTGTAGCTAAGGAGCGCTATAGAACAGCAGGATTCCGCGTCCCACACGTTCCGTCGGTACTAGCTCCGGCCAGAACTCAAAGCCCCGATCGTAAACGTAGCGCTCACCGCCCCACAATCCGTACATCATGGGAGTCACACTCACGGCGTTCCAACCCGGCCGGGGTCCATTCACATCCAGGGGTTGGATGGACGGAAAGCCAAAGAATTTTGGAAGATCCCCAGGAGCATACTGATTGAAGTACACTTCCTTTGCTCCGACCTCCTTCAGCCTCTTGGCCAACCGCTTCACATCCTGGCTCCAATCGAGATCAGAATCCACCAGGACCGCTTCGGGTTTGTCTCCAGCGAGGACATTGAAGTACGCCAGGTAATCCGGATGGGCCGCCAAAGATGGAATCGGCGCCAGCAGAAGAAGCAGCATCACAGCGTACTGGGCAACGTTCGATTTGCTGAAGCGTTGCAATATCCAAACAGCCGCGCAGCCGCCAGCGATGGAAAAAGCAATCACGACGGGTAGCACGTGCCTGGTCCCGATCTTGATCTGGGTAAAGAAGGATGCGAAGATCAGGATCCCCAGCACCGTGCTGGGCATGATCCATCCTCGTGTGCCCGCCAGCTTTCGCGAAAATAACAACCCCAGTCCCACAAGTCCCAACGCCAGGATGGGCAGCGGCGTCTTCACGCCCAGTGCGATCACGTAAAAATACGGCCAGCCCACGGTGTTCGGCACGCCCAGCAGGTAGGTCAAGTGACCGTTCTCATTGTGCTTTCGCACCTCCTCGATACCCTTGAACAGCTCCGGGGCGGGCACGGAAAATGAGAATGACGCGGTTTTTCCGAAGGAAAACCGATATCCTGCCCAGATCACGACAACCGCGATCAGGCCCGCGCAGAGTGCCTGAAGCCCCCGCACCCGAATCAACTCGAGTGTCTTCTTGAACGATGGGCGTTCGGAGATCCACCAGATCGCCAACGCCACTACCGCCGCGGACGGCAAGAATGCCAGAGTCGAAAACTTCGCCAACACTGCCAGCCCCAGGGACGATCCGAAACTCGCGGCGCGCGGCCACACCGGTTCTTCCAGCCATCGCCAGCCCGTGTAGATGGCCAATAAAAACATGGCGGTCAAACCCATGTCCGTGGTGGCAAGTCCGGCATGCGCCAACACGGTCGGAGTCATCGTCACCAGGAAAACAGCCAACGCCGCCGCTGCGGTTCGTCCCGAAATCCAACGCGCGCAGGAGAACACGATCCAGCAAGTGATCCAGAAGAAGGGAAGAACGCCGGCGCGCGCCAGCGCTAAAGTGGAATCCGGCTTTCCGTCGTTGAACAAGATCGCCAAGCCTTCGTCCCACATCCCTCCTTTGTTCCATCCGTGAGCGCCGGCGAGTTTGGGAAGAATTGCCGTCATCACTCGGGCCAAAGGAGGATGCTGGGCTTCATACGTGTAGGTATGTTTTTCCAGCCATTCCATGCCGCATGCGATATGAGCGGGCTCATCAAAGGTATAGCTGAACGTGGTGTAAGTGGAAACGATGCGGATGGTGGCGATGAGCACCAACGCCACGGAAAGCCATCCGCCGCGCTGATCGAGGAACGCTTCGAATCGCTCCCAATACGCGGGGCGAACGGGCTCGCGAACTCCTTCCTGAGGGCGCGGGGCGACTTTAGCCCGCTTTTTCACGACAATCTGCCTTTCACAACGGTGCGGTTACCGGATCGCAGGGCAGGCCCCCTGCTCAACCCATCTGACGCCGACTTTGCTCATCTCGAGGATGGAGACTGGTGGCCCGACCGCATCTTTGTTCGAAGCAATTTCGAGTTCCATCAATTTCTTGATCGCCACATCTGGACCTAGCTGGCTATACCAGTCGCTGTTTTGGTCGGTGTACGACTTAATTGCGTTGGTCATACCAGTAACCAATACGCGATGATCGCCCAGCGGCGACCGCAGGTCATGCAGCGTTCCCGCACCATCCACAAAGAAGGTTTGGATCACGGCCTCAGGCGTGTCGCCGTTCATGGATGCGAAGGTAACATCGAGAATTCTTTTCCCGCGATAATCTCGCTCAAACAGAGAAGGGCTGGATTTCTTCACGTATTCCACGTCCGCAAGTAAATATTTGCTGGCGGCGACCCTGAAGGCTTCCACTTTTGAAAGAAGCGGACCTTTCGTCGCAACGGCTGTATTCACGACTCGCTCCGTATCCAGCCCGACACTTTCACCCTTGCTGATCCCCGCTATGCCTACGAAAACGTTCCCGTACTGATGGATTTTGCATCGTGGCGGGGACTTCGATCCTTGACGGACCACCTTAGAATCCGCGGCGATCAGGATGCCGTCTGCGGTGCGCATCACGATGATGGTCGTCCCATAGCAGGACAGGGCACACAAGAACGCAGCGACAATCGGCCAGCAGGAACTCGCCTTCATTGGGTGAGGATATCATGGAGCAAAACGATTACTCGTTCGCAAACGTGGATGACGGCGGAACCGAAAGTCGCTTCGCCATTTCGGGCTCAGTGATGGCGATCTCCGCTACTTGCTCTTCTGCATCACCACGGCCAGCTCGCGATAATTGCCCTGCATCTCCCAGGTGCCTTTATAGCCGGCCGGAAGCACTAGAGAGTCGCCCGGGTGATACTCATGCACCGTGCCATTGGGCTCGGTCAGAATCAGCTTGCCGCTCAGCACGTGGACGAATTCATCGCCGTCGGTCGGGCGCGTCCGGTGATTCGTTTTGGCCGGTGTCGACTCGAAGACTTCCGCGCGCAGTTCCTTTCCGGAGAACAGTGTTGCCACTCGCATATTCAGTTCGCCGCCGACGAGGATGTCCTTGTAGGCATCGGGCGGAATCGCCGTCAGGCCGAGGCCTGCGATCTTATCGCGGTCGAGCCCTACTGGCGCGACACTGTCATCGGCGAACGCTGTCGTTCCGGCCGAGGTGGCCACGTAAAGGGATAGCGCGCCGCAGAGCAAGCAAGCGAATAACTTGATCATGATGTTCCTCCGTATGTGGAAACAGTTTCCGCGAAGGATAGCACGAATCGAGCGTTTCTTCTTAGTTGTCAGCAGCGCTAACGCCGGTCACCGCTACGGTGTGCTGCGCTCCGGAACCTTCGGTAAGCGTAACTGTGCCGGTGAAGGTGCCGTACGCCACCGGCTTGAACGTCACCGTGATAGTGCAAGTCGCCGATGCTGCCAGGGCCGATCCGCAAGTGTTCTTCTGCGTGAGCGACGGATCGCCGGCGATGATGACGGAACCAATCCCGACGGAGGAGCCACCGGTGTTCTTGACGGTCACGCTCTTGCTGGGATTGTCTCCGATGGTGTAGCCCGAGAAAGTAAGCGTTGTAGCCGACAAGCTGAGTGCGCCCGGTTGGGAGCTGGTGGCGCTGGTTCCACTGAGTGAAACGACTTGCGCGCCGGTGGAAAGATTGATGGTGAGCGTGCCGGTTCGTGTTCCCGCTGCGGTCGGGGTAAAGGTAACGGTAATGCTACAGCTCTTGCCCGCGGCAAGGGAAGAAGTGCACGTGGTGGTATCGGCAAAGTCCCCGCTAATGGTCGCGCCATTGTTCGTAATCGCGGTGGTGCCCGTGTTAGTCACTGTGACGGACATGCCGGCACTGGTCGTGCCAGTCGGCTGCTGCGGGAACTGGAGGCTGCTGGGCGAAACCGTGACCGATGCGCCCGCGGCAGTTCCGGTGCCGGTAAGGGTCACGATCTGGGGGCTGTTCAGGGCGGAGTCGGTGAAGGTCAGCGAACCGGATGCTGCACCAGCCGCAACCGGCGTGAAGGTCACACCGACCGTGCAAGTGGCCCCGGCGGCGACGCTCGATCCGCAAGTGTTACTGGCCGCCGCGAAGTTGGCGCTCGTCGAAATGCTGCTGAAGGTTATGGCTACGTTGGCGCGATTCGTGAGGGTAACCGTCTTGGCCGCGCTGGTGTTGCCGACCACCATGGTGCCCAGGCTCAAGGAACTGGCTGAGAGAGTTAATTGTGCGGTCCCGGATCCGGATAGCGCCACGGTCTGTGTTCCGGCATCATCCACGATGGTCAGCGAACCGGTGAACGAGCCAATCGCGGTGGGCGTGAACGTGACCGAAATGGTGCAGGAAGCGCCGGGAGCGAGGCTTGCGGTGCAAGTGTTGGTCTGGCTGAACGGCGCAGATGCCGTCACGCTGGATACCTGCATCGGACCCGTGCCCGAGTTCAGCACCGTGACCGTTTTCGCCGTGCTGGCTGCCCCTTGCACTTGCGACGAGAAGGCCAGCGATGCCGGAGAAACGGAAGCAACGGGCGCTGTTCCCGTCCCGGAAAGCGTTACCGTTTGTACGGCTCCGGCGTTCCCGGAATTGTCGTTGATCGTAAGCGTTCCGCTCGCCGCTCCCGCGACCGAGGGTGCGAAGGTCACGTTCGCCGTGCAGCTCGATCCAGGGAAAAGCTGTGACGAACAGTTGTCCGTTTCCGTGAATCCGCCGCTCGCCACAATGCCCGACACGCTCAACGGGCTGCCGCCAAAATTCGTGATGGTGACTGGCAGCGTCGAACTTGTCCCGACGTTCTGCGTGAAGCTCAAAGCCGGCGGCGTGAAGCTGATCGCCGAAGGACGCGGACTCGGCTGAGGGATCGGAGTCAGGCCAAAGATGTAGTAGCATCCGATCGGGCAAATGTTGTTCGACGTGGAGGAGACCACCGCGGCCATGTTGTCGGTGATCTGCACCCCGTAGCCTCCCGTATAGACGGCTCCTGTGGAGTCCAGGGCGATGCTGTGTGGCGACAAGTTCGCGCCAAGGAAGATGTAACTCCAATTTGTTCCCGACATGTCGTCGACCCGAACCACCGCCGGTTGGTAGGATTCGTCGTCCGCGACGTAAATCTTGCCGGCGGCGTCTACCGTAACGGCCACAGGAGAACTGAAGGCGTACGTCACACCATAGGCTGGCGAAACGGACGACAACGCGGTCCAGTTGGTGCCCACCATGTCATCGAAACGAACGATTCGCTGGTTGCCGGTGTCCGCAACGTAGATACGGCTGCTGGAGTCTACCGCGAGCGACGTCAGGTACGAAGCGAACTGGCCCACGCCGGTTCCGGACGTTCCGTAGGCAATCCAATTGTTGCCGTTCATATCGTCCATGCGAACTATTTGGCTATTGCCTGAGTCCAGGACGTAGATCTTGCCCGCGGAGTCCACCGCGATGCCCGTGGGGTTGTTGAAGGACCCGGGACCCGAGCCATACGTTCCACCGTACGCGACAAAATTGGTGCCGTTCATATCGTCGATGCGGACGATCCGGGAGTTGTAGGTATCGGCGATGTAGATTCTGCCGGCCGAGTCGAGCGCAATGCCATAAGCGCCGTAAAACTGGCCGGCGCCGTAGGAGATCAGATTCGTGCCGTTGATGTCGTCTGAACGGTGAATCTGCTCGGAATCGGAGAAGTAGAACGGCGTGTAAGCGGAGTTATAGGAGGTTCTTCCTGACGCCGCGCCGCCGACTCCGAAGCTCTGAGAGGTGTTGCCGATGATCGCTTCGGTCGCGCCATTCAAAGTTAACGTGCCCGTAAAGTTTCCCGTCAAACTGTAGCCGCAGGAGACATGTCCGCCCTTCCCGCCGCCAGCGCAACTTTCGACAGAGGACACGGTCGAAAACGTGGCACGGATCGCCATGCTTCCGTCCGTAGAAAGGAAGTTGAGCGTTGTGGCCGTAATGTTCAGCGAGCCCGGCGGATTCGCGATCGTTGAATTGATACTGTAAGCTCCCGAGGTGCTTCCACCCGAGTTGGTCAAGACACCTTGATCAGCAAAAGCTAGGGAAGTCCCCAGTATCAGCAATAGGCTAAATCTCACTGCGCTTAAATCCTCCTGTTAACGCCGGTAGAGATGAGTATAAGTAGGCCCCGCGTACTTTTCAAGAAGAAGTTCTATTTAGTACTGTCTTCGCTATAGAATGAAGGCACCGCAGATGACGCCCTCTCAGGCTTTTAACGAAGAACAACGTGCGCGATGGAATGGTATTGACGGCGAATACTGGGTTAGCCACCAGGACAAGCTCGACCGCACGCTCGGTCCGGTCACCGGACCGTTGCTCGCATTTGCCGCGCCGCGCGCCGGATCGACGGTGATGGACGTGGGTTGCGGTTGTGGCGTAACGACCATCGAACTGGCCCGCGCCGTTGGTCCATCCGGACGCGTCGTCGGAGTCGATGTCTCCGGACCCATGCTCGCGCTCGCGAAGAAACGCCTGCGATCTTTTGCGAACGCGACCTGTCTCCTTGGCGATGCCGCCGAACTGCCGCTGGGCGAGCTCAACGCCGAACTAATCGTTTCGCGCTTCGGAGTGATGTTCTTCGGCGACCCTCTGGCCGCGTTTGCGAACCTGCGGACAGGTTTGGCGGGCGGCGGACGCCTGCGTTTTGCCTGCTGGCGTGCGATCGGCGAAAACCCTTGGCTCCAGATTCCGCTGCACGCCGTTTATGAGCATGTGCCGCGTTTGCCGAAGCCGGATCCGGAAGAGCCCGGCCCATTCTCGTTTAGTGACACCGCGCGCGTCACGCGGATCCTGACGGCAGCCGGTTTTACTTCGCCTTCATTCACTCCGCTGGACATTCAAATGGACATCGCCGCGGGAGGATCGCTCGAAGACGCCGTCTTCCAGTCGTCTGCGATGGGGCCGACCAAACGGGCGCTGGCAGAGCAGCCGGAGGACATTCGGGCCGCCGCAATCGAATCGATCCGGCGCGCCCTGGCACCGCACGCTTCGGCCGATGGGGTGAAGTTGCCCGGCGCGGTCTGGCTGGTCGCCGCCGATCGCCCGAGTTAGCTACTCCTTGTCCTGTTTCGCCGCCTCGACGATGGAGTTCAGCGTGGGAATATCTTTGAGTTCGGGTGCCGAGCTCTTGAACGTCCGGATATAGGCATAGATATCCTTCGCCTGCTTGTCGGATAGAGCGCTATCGCTGAAGCTCGGCATGGAAGTCGAGGGAGCCAGCGGCGCTACGTTCGCACGCCCGCGCAAGAATGTTAGAAAACTCTGCTCGGTCGAGAGGTTTCCCCAGCGTCCTACGAAGGCTCGGGCTCCGGTCTCGCCGTTGAAGCCATGGCAGGCATAGCAGCCGTAAGTCGAGTACAGCGCTTTCCCAGCGGATGCGTTGCCGGTGACTGGACTGGTCGGGGCAGGGACATTGGCGATCGGCGCGCCGCCACGACCACCACCTTGAGCGTTCAACTTTGCAACCGGCACTGCCAGCGCAATAAGCGCAACCACTACATAGTAGTTCTTCATGGATAAACCCTTAGCGAGGCTGTGTGATCACGTCGATCAGATAGGGCTCGCCGCGTTTCGCTGAGGCTACTCCCCGCTTCAATGCCGCCGATAACTTCGCCGGATCGGTGATGGGACCCTCTCCAGCCATGCCGTAGCCCGCGGCCATCTTCGCATAGTCGAGGTACGGATCCCGCAGCGTGCTGCCGATGTGCGCGCGATCATCGCCGCGCCCGCGGACGCCAGCCATATACTCTACGAACATGTATTCCTGATGCCATGCGCGATTGTTGTGCATCACCGTCAGCATCGGCAGCTTGTGATGCACCGCCGTCCACAGAACACCGGGAGAATAATTGAGATCGCCATCGGTTTGGACGTTGACCACGATTCGATTGCGAGCCTTCGCGGCGAGCGCCGCTCCCACTGACGCCGGTGCACCGTAACCCATGCCTCCGGCCCCTTGGCCTCCCAGGTAGCTATAAGGCTTGTTGTGATCCCACAGCTGCACGTGATGGCCGCCTGAAAAATTGCTAGGCGATGCCAGGCACCAGTCTTCATTCATGATCAGCGGCCACAGTTCCGCGTAGAGCCGCGCGGTGCTGATCGGAGTGCCGTTCCAGCCCGCCCGTTTGCTCTCCACCGCCTGCGTAATGGCCGTCACGCGAGCCTCGTGGTTCGCGCTCGTGTGCTTCGCGATGCGCGCCTCGATCCGCGTCTTTTGGTCCGCGGTCATCTGGCGCTTTACTTCCTCGATGATGAGCGGAAGACTCGCCTCGGCATCGGCCTCGTTCGGAGGTGCCGAAGCCGCACCGCCTCTGCCACCTCTGCCGCCTCCTCCACCTCTGCCACCGGGCCCAGGGACTGTTCCGCCGAAGCCGATGTTCACCGTGTCTCGCGTTGCAGCGGTTTTCGAAAGCGCTGGACCGATGATCGACGCCTGTGCCCCCGCCGTTTCAAGACCCAGGGTGTAGTCGTAAGCCGTGTCGGCGCCCGGTCCGCAAAGGTGATGCCGCTGGGGGAAACTCATGGGCCCGCCGGTCGCTGCCGTGCTGGTCGATGCTCCCACTAGTTCGGCGAGTTCCACCGATCGCTGAACGCCTTCCGGTGTTCGCAATCGTCCCACCGCGATTCTGGGGTTTTGAGCTTCCAGCAGACCTTTTGCGATCTCCCGCGCGCGCATCGCGTCGATAGTCACAAACACCGGCGGCTTGTACGCCGGAATCTTGGTGTTCGGAGCGTTGTCCTTCTGGATCTCGCTCCCCAGCACCACCAGCGTCGGTCCCATCGGCGGCGTGATGGCCTCGTTGTACGCACGCTGAATGGCGACCAGCGCCTCATCGATGGTCTTCGGCTCGGCGTCCCATTTCGTATAGCTCCGGACCATCCCGGCCATATCGTGCGCGGTATGCGCGGCGATGAAATCCGGATCGTTGCCCGCGATCATCAGGACCGGCACGCGGTCGTAGTATGCCTGATAGACCGACATGGCACCGTGCTGAATTCCGATCGTGCCGTGCAGCAATGCCAGCATGGGTTTGCCTTCGGCCTTGGCATAGCCGTGAGCCATGGTCACGGCCGACTCTTCATGCAGCGCCGTGATGAACTCCGGCATCTTATTTGGTGGATTGCCGTAGTTGATGAAGGACTCCTGCAGGCCCTCGAAGCTCGACCCCGGGTTAGCGGCGACGTATTCGATGCCGAGATCGCGAATCGTCTGCACCATCAGATCCGAACCGGGCCGCGTGATCGTATGGACCGTCGCCGGGGGCCGGACATTCCCCGTTTCACGATCGATCTGCGCTTGTGTCGGAGCCGGTACACCTGTGCCTGCCGGCGCGGGGCCAGTTCCCGTGCCTTGTCCCTGAGCTTCCATCAGCGGGGGCGTGACCAGCGCGGCCGCTCCAGCGGCTGCTCTCGCGGCAGCGTTTTTAAGGAAGCCTCGACGGCCAACGGAAGTCTTCTGTGATTTCGCCATGATCTCTGCCTTTCTGGATCGCGATAAAACCAACATGATTCTACCGCAGCTGGACTCAGAAATCGCAAGGACAACCCGGCGTATACGATAATGAGTTCTTCATCCGTTTTTCAATACCGCCGGGAGGGTAGCAATGCAAGATTGGGGATTCGCGCAGGCGCATCCGAATGAGCAACTGGCACGCATCCATCATTTTTCGATGTGCAAGGTGGAGCCGGGCCGCGAAATCGAGATGATCATCACGGTCAAGGAATTCTTCACGCCCAAGGACCCCGCGATGCCGTTCTTCGCTCAGGCGGATAAGCAGACCAACCAGAAAGTCGCGCCGTATACGCCTTGCGGCTGGGGCCGGACGATGCTCGAGGCTTTGGAAGAATGCGTCCGGGCGGTCAATCGGTTCCCGTATCAGGGTTAGGCGGCGGATTCTTCAGGCTCCCGCGCTCGCTCCGGATTGCCAACCATCGCCTGAATGGTGTCTAATTCTTGCGTAGAGGAGCGACATGATCCGAACCCTCAAAACTGTGGCCAAAATTATGGCAATGCTGCTCGCCATCTCGGTTGTGGCGAGCGCGCAATGGGACCCCTATCCGTGGAAGAGAGTGCCGCGCACCGCCGATGGCAAGGTGGATTTGAATGCGGCGCCGCTGCGCACGTCTTACGGCAAGATCGATCTGTCCGGTTTCTGGATGCCGGATAATCCGACCAAGTTCCTGCTGAACCTCGCCGCCGACATGAAGGAGGAGGACATCCCGCTGAAGCCATCGGCGCGGGACCTCTACAATCAGCGCATCGCCAATAACGGCAAGGATCACCCCGGCGTTCGCTGCCTGCCGTCCGGCATTCCTGAAAAGGACAATATCCCCGATGGCCTCAAGGTGGTGCAGACGGAAGACCTGACGCTGGTCCTGCACGAATCCCGCACCATCTACCGGCAGATCTTCACGGACGGCCGCCCGCTCCCCAAAAATCCGGAGCCGACTTGGATGGGATACTCGATCGGCCATTGGGACAAGGACACGTTCGTCGTGGAGACGATCGGGCAGAACGGCAAGACCTGGCTCGACATGAAAGGGCTGCCGGGCACTGAAAAATTGCGCGTCACCGAACGTTTCACGCGGCCGAAGATCGGCCACATGGATATTGAGGTCACCATCGACGATCCGGAGGCTTATACGAAGCCGTGGAAGGTCAACATGGCTTGGCGCCTGATTCCCGATACGGATCTCATCGAGAGCATTTGCGAGGAGAACAATCGCGACCCGGTGCATATGGTCGGAAAGTGATCCAGCCCGCGACGGGAAAGTAACTACCGGATACGCCGTAATACATTCCCTAACTACTTCTTGATCGAGTAAGCTTAGTTAAATCAAGCGTATGCCCCTTTCCGCAGGCGACAAACTCGGTCTCTAGGAAGTGCTCCCCGCTTGGCGCAGGTGGCATGGGCGAGGTCTACCGCGCACGCGACACGACGCTCCAACGTGACGTGGCTCTTAAAGTCCTGCCCGCGACGTTCCTCCGCGATCCCGAGCGCATGGCCCGTTTCCAGCGCGAGGGGGCAGGCTCAATTGCGATGTCGTCTTCTTACTTCACCTGGACTTTGACTTGCGCATTGGTCCAGCAGCACACGAAGCCGCGACCTCCTTCGCCCGACCAATCGTTAGCTATGACGTGGAGGACGTAATCACCAGGTTCGCTGAAGGTTGCGGTCGTGACGGACTTGCCGTGGAAAACCGTATTCGGGGGCGCGGAGAATTGCGCTTCCTCAATCGCGGGGCGTTGGCTCGAGAAGGTCACCTGGCCGGGTCCGCGAAACTTATTCCACAGAAGCGTTACGGGTGGCGTCCGAGGCTTCGTTGCACCGGGCGCGACGCTGGCATCATCAGCCACCCACAGCGGGAGTTCCAGGGGCTTCCCGACAGTGGCGGAAAGGGATGAGCTCTGGCCCTGCGGTCCCTGGACGAACGTTCCTGTATTGGAAAACGCGAGATAGGGGGGCGTGTTGTTGGTCGAGTCCTTCAAAGGCTCGATCACCCACAGCGGATCGAGACTTGCCGGGATGGAGATGGTTTCGCCGTTGGCTGTGAGGGTCCAGGTGAGCTTATTGGAGCCGAAATCCTTGGGTACCGTGACAGTGAAAACACCCCACGCGCGGCGGGGCTGAAAGTGGGTGGGCTGGCCCCGATCCGCCGGGCCGGGCTCAAACTTATTTTCGGGCCCGATGGGGACGTCAACCTGTTCCACGTAGTTCCGGTTAAAATAGCCGAACAGCAGGCTATACGTTCCGTCGGGATTCTGGAACCAACCTTCCCAGGAAGGGCTTACGCTCTGTCCGGAATCGTGTTTCGGACCGGCCGGAACAACCTTCTGGGCATATGCTACAGCCCCTACACCCGCCAGTGCGGCCAGGACGAAACGTATAACGGTATTTGTCTTCATTGGAATCAATCGGCTGACGGAATATCCGATGTTCCGCCAGCCCCCATGCAGGCGAGAAAACTAGCGAGCCGCGCGTTTGGTTGGCGGCTTATTCTTAGCGGCCCAGGCTGAGTACTCTTCGTCGCTCATGTAGGTGAGGTTGACCCACATGTGCGCCATCTCTTCGACAGTGCGATCGCCCCAGCCGACCCACTGATTGGGATCCGGATTGCTCTTGTTGTTAACGGTGTTGTCAAACCACGCGGTGATGTGGATAACCGTACCTTTTGGCAACACGGGAGCGGAATCGTCGGCAAAGATGTAGTTGGTCATCCAGTTGAAGTTGAAATGATCCACTGAGCCGATCATCTGCCGGGAGCCATCGGGGAGGATCGCTTCCATGCTCATGGACTTGCCGCGCAGGTGCATGTGAGGCTGGAAATTCTCGATGCGGGCCGCCTGCCGCAGGACGGTGAAGCCTTCGGTCTGGGCGAGCGAGTTTGGTGGAATATCCAAAGAGCTCTGGCCGAATGAGCCCTCGACGCCCTCGAAGGCCGTGAGAGTCGTGCGGTGCTCGGGCTCCTGGCCTTTGGGATAGAAATAGACGGCCAACTCGACGTGGTCGGTGATCTGCTCACCCACCGAATGGAGGTGCAATTCCCACCAGATGCGAGATCCAGGCAGCATTAGCTTGCCGCTATTAGGGCGGTAGATGTCGTAGGTCTTGTTGACGGCCCATTCCATCAGAATGCCCCCGGTGGCGGCGCTAGGATTATCGGCTTCTTCCTGTTGGAGGTGGGCGATCGCGTGGTGCGTGACCCTGCGGCCGGCGGCGGTCGCCGGGCGAATCTCGACAGCACGGACCCAGCGCGGCTCGGTGAGATTGGTCGCGGTAAGCGGTTTCAACCACTGGTCCTGGCCTTTCGCGGCCACGGTGAAGGTATCGGACTTCAGGACCAGATCGGGCTGCCCGAACTGCTTTGCGAGTTGCCAACCTTCCTGGTCCGGCCACTGCTTTGCGAGCGGCAGGTCCTTAGGATCGCCCAGCGGGGCGCCGGCATCCACCCAGCGCGTAATCGTCGAGATCTGGGAGGAAGAAAGGGAAATATCATTGGCGAACTTCTGGACACCAACAGTCGGATCCAGGTGCCAGGGCGGCATCTGGCGCGTGGCCACGCGCTGCCGGATGGACTTGGCCCACGGGCGCACCTCCTCGTAGGTGACCAGCGACATGGGCGCCATCGCACCCTGCCGGTGGCAATTCTGGCATTTCTCCTGGAAAATCGGAGCCACGTCCTTTGCGTACGTGGGCGGCGTGGTCGTTAGCTCCGCAGCGGCTCCAACGCAGGGGAGCACTGCGACAAAAGCCAACAGTGGCAGCCACCGAGATGTAATCTCAGCTTTTTTGGGGGTCAAGGCACCGGTTCGTGCGGGCATGTTGTAGCCTCCTCCGGGAGTAATCGCTATTTGCTTATTATCACTCTTTACGCCGCGGCGGGGGCCGTGTGAGTCTGGAATTGGCACCCCGTCGTCAGGTCGGCCAATTCTCAAGAAGCTCCTGGATCGCCGCCGCTCGACCTGGGCGCGAAGACTCCCATCACCATCGTGACGAATTGGGAAGCCACACTCAAACGCTGAACCTGCCCCCGCAGCAAGCGCCCGCCATTCCGAGTACAATCGTCTGTCATGAAACTCCGTACCGCGCCCGTGTTCGTCGCCGCCTTCGCCGCGCTCATCACCCTTCTCGCACAAGCCCAGCAACCCGCCGCTGCGCCCGGCGCCACTCCCGGCAAGGACAAAGCGAAAGCCAAGGGCGGCGGTGCCCCCAAAGGCATCAACTGGCCCTCGCCCCCGCTTCCCGACTCCCCCTACAAATTCGACACCGGCGTCGAACGCAACCTCACCCTCACCATCACCAAAGGCCTCAATACGCCCTTCAGCATGGTGTTCCCCGACGCCAACACCATCCTCATCACCGAACGCGGGGGCAAACTCCGCATCGTCCGCAATGGCGTCCTCAGTCCCACACCCGTTTCCGGCCTCCCGCCCATCCAGGCCACCGGACTCACCGGCCTCATGGACATGGCGCTCCATCCGAACTTCGCGCAAAACTCGCTCATCTACATCTGCTACAACAAGCCCGCCGGTGATGACGGCAAAGCCTACGGCCTCACCCTCGCCCGCTTCCGCTGGAACGGCACCGCCATCAGCAACTGGCAGGACCTCTATTCGACGGGCGTCTCCGGAGCCGGCGGCGGCTCACGCATCGTCTTTGGCCGCGACGGCATGGTCTATATGAACGTCAGCGCCGGCGGCGATCCGCCCGCCCCCGCGTCCATGACCGCGCAGGATCCCGGCAGCCTCCAAGGCAAAGTCCTCCGCCTCCGCGACGACGGCACCATTCCGTCCGACAACCCCTTCGTCAATCGACCCGGAGCGAAACCCGAAGTCTTCACCATCGGCCATCGCAACATCCTCGGTATGGACGTCAATCCCGTCACCGGCGAGATTTGGTCCTGCGAAGATGGCCCCAACGGCGGCGACGAAGTGAACATCCTCGCCGCCGGCAAGAACTACGGCTGGCCCGTCGTCAGCAACGGACGCATCTACTCCGGCCCGCGCGTCTCCCTCGATCCTTATAAAGAAGGCATGGAGCCGCCCGTCATCTACTGGGTGCCCGCCATAGCTGTCTCCGGCCTGCACTTCTATACCGGCGACCTCTATCCCAACTGGAAAAACAATTTGTTCATCGGCGGCATGCGCGAAGGCGAGGTCCCGCGTTCCGGCCACCTAGAGCGCATCGATTTCAACGACCAGTGGGAAGAACTCCACCGCGAAGGTATCCTCCGCGACCTCCACAACCGCATCCGCGACATCCGCCAGGGCCCCGACGGCTTGCTCTACCTGCTCACCGACGAAGCCGACGGCGCGCTGCTCCGCATCGACCCCGCGAAGTAGCCCGCAACCCGCGCGGCCGATCGGGTAGGCTGGGCTAAATCATTCGCATGCCCCTATCCCCCGGCGACAAACGCGGCCCCTACGCCGGGAGCAAACGGACGGCCATGGGATCCCAGAGATCGATGAGGCCGGGCAAGCGGCCCGGCTTCTTACTGGTAAGTGAACCGGAAGCGCGCCGGACGGTAGAATCAAGTTGTCGGGATGGATGGCGATGCCGTTCTTCGCCGAAGCGACCAGAATATCTACCCGACGGTCGCGGCGGGAGAGTAGCTAGCGGATACGCCATATTTAGGAGTTGATTGCCAGCGGTGCGGCGGGTCGACTTTGTGCTAGCATTTCTCCTGCGAGGTCTTCGGTCAAACCATGATCGTTTCTCATCCCTTGACGTTATCCGGGCGCAAGACAGTTCGGGCGATAGTGGCAGCCTTCGCTGTATTTTCAGCCGTGGCTGCGTTCGCCCAACAGGCCGCTCCCCCAACTCCGGCTGCTACGGGCGCCCCAGGCGCTGCTGGCCGTGGTGGGCGCGGAGGGAATGCGCTTCCTACGTTGCCACCAGGCAAGCTGTACAACACAGCGAAAGAGAAATTGCTGGCCGGGCAGCAGGTGTTCAGCTTCACGCAATCCACCATGGACCCGGCGGGTTACTGCGAGAAGGCAAAACATTACGACTTTACGTGGTTTGAAATGCAGCACAGCACACTGGAATTCAGGGATATAGAGGCGATGATCGCGGCCTGTCCCCATGTGGCTGCGATACCCATGATCCGCCTGCCGGACGCTCAGGAGATGCGCATCCAGCACACCACGGATATTGGATGTCTGGGCGTGATCGTGCCGACAGTGGACGATGTGGATCGGGCTCGGGAAGCGGCTAAATGGTCACGCTATCCGCCGGTGGCGCGGCGCAGTACCGGCGCGGGTCAGGCCGCGGGCATATGGGGGAATAATTACTCGAAGACGGTCAACGACAATATGCTTGTCGTGGTGATGATTGAGACGCCCACAGGCGTGGCCAACGCGTATGACATCGCTTCGGTGCCGGGCATCGATGTCGTGATCATCGGGAACGCCGATCTGAGTGTGTTTTCCGGCTTTCCGCAGACCGATGACCGGTATTGGGCACTGGTCCAGAAAGTTCATGACGACGTGATCCGGGCAGGCAAGATTTTTGGACAGGCCTCCGCTGCCTATGCGACCGGGCCTCACACTTACGATGCGAAGTTCTTTCAGAACGGCAAATCGAATGATGGCTATGTGCCGGTAGGGCGCGGCGGCGCCGCGATCAATCCTAATGCTCCGCCACCGGGAGAAGAGCGGTAAGGATGCGGCGTTCATAAACAACGTCCCTGTCCGATTAGAACTGAGCGGCGAGCAAGTCGGCCGCATGAAA
>Ga0265314_10000680_pt1 | contig 41424 bp, 31 predicted proteins | sample 4126metaG_FD_203106 | JGI IMG/M metagenome (GOLD analysis project Ga0265314, IMG submission 203106) | Rhizosphere microbial communities from Carex aquatilis grown in University of Washington, Seatle, WA, United States - 4-1-26 metaG | ecosystem: Host-associated > Plants > Roots > Rhizosphere >...
CAAAGACCCAAGATGCTTGAAGTTTTATGGCAGCCGTCGGAAACCGTGGAATCGACGGGGACTCCCTTCGGCTGCCATAAAATTTCAAATATCTTTGGCTAGGAATATGCTCGCTGATGAAACTGTTTCGCGTTGAGCCGAAGCCTCGATGGGCCGACCAGGCTGATGGCGCCTTTACGTGGAAGCTCCCCTCCTTCAAATGCCCAACCTGCAACCTCTTGCAGTCTGAGTGGTTCGGGTATCCCAACCTGAGTCTGCAGGGAAAGGTAGAGGAAGGATTGTACCAAGCGAGGTTGGTGACCAAGTATGATTATCTGCAACTGGCGAGAACGGTTGAATCGCTGTTTCCAGACTGCCCACCGCTTTATCCCGGCACGGGTTTCGGTCCGTTCCGCGGCACCGTGGGACACGGTGAGAAACGTGATTGTCTCTGGGTATCACCGCAGAAGCTCTTGCTGAAGGAGACTGCTTACGATCAACTCGCGGAGTCGGGACTGCGGATCGGGACCGGTCCGGCGGTCATGGAGGACTTCAAAACCTACCAAGCCCGGCCAGAGTACCGCCGAGTGGTGGATTTGAAAGTCATCTGCTGCATGGCAGTTCAGACGATCGAATTCGCTGAGTTCAGGAACTGTTCGGAATGTGGCGTGCGGGTTCTCAAACGGCCAGAACGCCTGTTCCTGAAGAAGAAGGCCATTCCCGAGGACCTACCGCTGTTTATGGTCCGGGAAACTGCCTCAATTATCGCGAACGAGGAATTCGCCAAAGCGGTCAAATCGCTGAAGGTCAAGAACACTGCTTTCGAGCCGGTGGACCTCGTGTAGGATCGCGAGAGAGGGCGAGGGCTGCTCGACCCTGGCAACCTGCAAAGGCTTTTCTGATCCAGCAACTTGGTTCGCTATGGTTATTGCCTACGACGCTGCCAATCCAGTGGGCGAACCATCCCCCTGGACAGATTCAGATGCGGCTCTTTGAAGTCAGACCGGACGAGAACTGGTTCGCGCGGGGCAAGCTCCTGGCGTCCCGTGGATGGAGCTTGCCTGGAGTGTCTTGTCCAACTTGCGGCTGGAAGGGTGGGGCCGTCGGCCTGGCTTACCCTTGCCTGCGCTTGCCCTCCGGCTTGGACGCGAAGCTCTACGAGAGCGGTTGGCCGGTGACTCCGGAGAGATTACGCGCTCTCGCCCAGCCGCTGCGTGCGCTGGTTCCAACGAATCTGCCCACTCAGGCCGGGATGGAATTTGGTCCCCTCGTCGGCGAGGGCTCCGGACGGTTCGCGGATATGGTGTGGATCGGGTCCTGGACGCTTTTGATCTCGAGATCAGCGCTGCAGAGGTTGGAATCGGTCGCGACCGGACGGCTGCGGACCGTGCCCGCGGAGATTCGGTTGCAATCCGGGAAGCCGTTCGAGCACCTTGAGATTCAAATCGAGGCCCACGCCCAACTCGCCCCCTCTTGCCTTGTGGACCCAAGGGCCGAACCTTGCTCCACCTGTGGGATTCGGATGGTAGAATTGCTGGACGAGGATTTTGGGGGCAAACCGAGGGTGAAAGGATGCTCGATCCCAGACGACCAGATGCTTGTTCGGATACGCGATCTCGAGGGGCATATCATCGCAACGGAACCATTCGTAGAGGCGGTTCGGAGTCTCGAGTTCTCGAATATTATCTTCGACGAGATCGACGTCGAATAAGGTCTCCGGGGCCCTAGATCTAACAAGATTCTCCCCCTCCGCTCTCGCCCGATCGGCCTTTGAACGCGGACAGGGCTGAAAGCCCGGGATGTGAGAGCCCAGGCCGGAAGCCGCGGCGGCTGGAGGCCTGGGTCAGCATCCCAGCAAGAACATTCCCAGCCCTGTATGGGCGTCGCCGTCGTCTCACGCAGCACGAACAATTCGCGGGCCGCCTCCCCCCGGGCCTGGCCTATCGGTTGCCGACCGAGGCGGAATGGGAGTTCGCCGCCCATGGACGCACCGGCAGTCGCTTCGGTTTTGGCGACGATCCCGACCAGGCTCTGCTCGCCAGCTATGCCTGGTTCAAGGACAACAGCGGCGGAGTCGCGCATGACGTCGGATTGAAGCTGCCCAATCCCAGGGGGCTGTTTGACTTGGAGGGCAACGTCCTCGAGTTCTGCTTGGATCTGGTTGCGCCTTACCCAGGTGGCACCGTCACCAACCTGGTCGACCGCATGAATGTCGCGAGCGTTGTCTGCCGAGGCGAGGCTTTCGAGTCTCCCACGGTAGGTTGCCTGACCGCAAACCGTTGGTTCATGTTTCCCGAGTTCGGTTCGAAAGACCCGGGCTTTCGCGTGGTGCTCGCGGCCCCCGTCCAGCCGTGACCAAGATGGCGGACCACCTCTGCGAACCCTCCGATACTCTTGCCTCAAACCATGAAACCTCCGCAACAATTCCGTTCAGGCGCGCTCCGCCTCATCGAATGGGGTGGGCTCTGGAAATCCTCGTTGGAGGATCCTCCGATGGAGGGCGAGGAGTGGAATGAAAAGTGGAAGAGCCTCGAAGGCTGGCTCGCCCGCTGGTATAATCTTGAGCCGGTGCCTGTGCGGAAGCGCCAGTGCTTCGTCGACGACGACTACTGTGACCCGGAACGAACGCTGTACGTGGCGATTTCCGACGTCGCCATCCTGACTCCCGAATTCCTCGATCGTATTCAACAATGGGTCAGAGAGGAGGCCCCGCAGTGGCGGGTGGCGATCCCAACGGACGAAACACCTCAGAACCAGATCTTCATTTATCCCGGAGCAATTAAGATTAACCCGACGGCAGAGCAGGATATAGATTCCTTCCTGGCGGCGATGCGCCCGGCGACCGACCGTGTGCGGCAAGACGGGCGTCGGCGATTTGGGCTAGACTGGTGAACCGGCCTCAGGCCGTCCCGCCGCCGCCGTTGGGAACCGCTAACCAGAGCAAATGGCCGGATCGCCGCTGTAGGCCGGAATTCCGGTCTTGATCGATCGAACGATCCTGGTCCCTACCGAGAAGAATCTTTATCCCTTCGCCGCCGCCCATTGGCCCGTGGGGTCTCGGCCCCTTTCCGACCCCAATCTTAATCGTAATCCTGCTCTTAATCTCCGTCCTCCACCCGCTCGTTCCTGCGTCCCCGTGCGTGCCCTCATCTCAAGCACTTCTCCGTAATTAACTAAATCATATAAATGGTTGACATATTTACCCTGTCGCGCTACCTTCAGGCCCATGAAGAGCGAGCAAGCTCAACCGGGGTCGTACATCGTGGCGTCCCTGCGAGCCGCCGCCGCCGTTCGTCCATCGCTTCGCATGGATTCGCAGCCTTACACCCATCAATCTTGTCTTCTCGGGAGGGCTCATCCAGCCTTCCTTGCCTTCGTCCTCTTTTGTAAACTCTTTTGGTCGTGGTTCTACCACGCCAAAAGCATGCCGGCCTCACTCCCCATTCCCTCCTCGCTAGACCGGATAACAGCCCCTCCAAAAGCCGTATTACCCGCTCCAAATCCTGGATTATCCACTCCAAAAGTTGGAATATCCGCTCTGATTTGTTGCTCCCGGATCGGTTTCACATCGATTCGATCTCCTCAGCCGCGCCTGCGTTGCGCTTTGGCGTTCACCCTTCCAGCGCGAGCGTCGCCGCGGTTTCTGAAATCCCGAACAAAGAGTTTGACGGCTGGGTGAGTGGGCACTAACTTCCACGCCTCATGAAACGGCGAATGTCCGCCCAAGAGCGCAAACTGGCGATCGTTAAGACCGCCCTGCCGCTCTTCGCCCGCGGGGGCTTCGCCCAAACCACCACCAAGGAATTGGCCAAGGCCGCCGGGGTTTCGGAGCCCTTGCTCTACAAACATTTTCCCAGCAAAGAAGCCCTCTACGCCGCGATCCACGACTACACCTGCGGCGAGACCGACCCGCTCGTGCGCAAACTCACCGAACTCAACCCGAGCACCACCACGCTCGTCCGGTTGGTGTATTGCCTGATGCGAGCCATGGTCTTGGCGCGCCCGGTCGGGACCACCGATTTCGACACCCGTTTCCGCTTGATGCTCCAGAGCATCCTCGAAGACGGGGCCTATGCGCGCCTGGTTTTTCGGAATCGCTTCGCCGCTTTTTGCAGCCTGATCGAGAGCTCACTCGAAGCCGCCATCTCGAGCGGGGACGTCCTGCGCTCAAGCGTGAGCTCGGCCAACGCGGTCCGGTTCACCCACCACGTTGGCGCCTGGATGGCCATGACGCACTTGCCTGCCAAGCCGGTGCTCGACTATAAGACTCGGCGCGAGGAACTGGTCCATCAAGCCACACGCTTTGCCCTGCGTGGCATGGGAATGACCGACCCCGCGCTGGGGGCGCATTACGATGGCAAGGCGCCAGAACTCCAGTTTCCCGAAGAGTGGTGAACGACGACTGGTTAAACGCCCAGAAAAGGGCCCGAAGCTTTGAACTCTACTAAAGTTGACATGAAACAAGTGTGGCTGTTATGCGCGGTCGCGGTGACGTTGGCGGTTCCTTCTTGCAGCAAGGCCCCGGGTGGGCCCGGGGCCGCCCAGGCACCTCCGGCCCAGCATGTCACCGCCGTTCAACCCGTGCAGCGCGAGGTTTCGGAATGGGACCATTACCACGGCCGCCTGGAAGCCGTCGACATGGTCGAGATCCGGGCGCGTGTGAGCGGCTACCTGGAGTCCGTCAAATTCAAAGACGGCGCTGAGGTCAAGAAGGGTGATCTGCTTTTCACCATTGACCCGGGGCCATACCGAATGGAGCTGGACCGCGCCCAAGCCGAGCTGAACCAAGGCCAGACACGCCTCGAACTGGCCTCCAACGACCTGGCTCGGGCCGAGCGATTGCTCAAAGCCAAGGCGATCTCCGAAGAGGACGCCGATTCGCGAAACAAGGCCAAACGCCAGGCCGAAGCCGCGCTGGAGTCGCTGCGCGCTTCCGCGGCGATGGCGAAACTTAATCTGGATTATACCCAGGTCACCGCGCCAATCGACGGGCGGATCGCTCGCCGGATGGTCACCGAAGGCAATTTGGTCAACGGCAACCAGGGCCAGTCAACCATGCTCACCACCATCGTTTCCGTGGATCCGATTTACTGCTACTTCGACGCGGATGAAACCGCCATCCTCCGCTATCAGCAGTTGGCCCGCGACGGCAAGCAGGAAAGCCTGAGGGGCGGGCGCGTGCCCTGCGAGCTGGAATTGGGTGACGAAACCGGTTACCCGCACAAGGGCGTCCTCGATTTCGTGGACAACCAGGTCAACCCCTCGACCGGCACTTTGCGTGTCCGGGGCATTTTCGACAATCCTGCCCCTGGGCGAGCCTTGCAGCCGGGTTTCTTTGCCCGTGTTCGAGTCCCGGGCACGGCTAAATACTCGGCCCTGCTCATCCCGGATCAAGCAGTCGGAACCGACCAAAGCCAGAAATCCGTTTTTGTGGTCAACGACCAGGACATTGCCGAATACCGGGTGGTGAAGCTCGGCCCGCTCATCGACGGGCTGCGCGTGGTCCGTGAAGGGGTCAAACCGAACGAATGGGTCGTGGTTACGGGATTGATGACTCTCCGTCCCGGCGCCAAGGTGATCGCCGCCCGTGGTGACGCACCGGCTGCGCAGACAGCCGCCCCGGCTGCCGCCCATCCATGATTCCACTCGAGCCAACCCGGCTATGAAGTTCTCCCACTTTTTCATCGACCGCCCGATTTTCGCCTCGGTCCTCTCGATCGTCATTGTGATCGTAGGTGGATTGGCGCTGGTCGGCCTTCCGATCGCCCAGTATCCCAACGTCGTGCCGCCCACGGTCGTGGTGACCGCCCGCTACCCGGGCGCCAATCCCCAGGTCATCGCCGACACCGTGGCCACGCCGATCGAGCAGGAGGTCAACGGCGTCGAGGACATGCTCTACATGTCCGCTCAATGCGCCAGTGACGGCTCCATGTCGCTCACCGTCACCTTCAAGTTGGGCACCGATTTGGACAAGGCCCAGGTGCTGGTGCAGAACCGCGTGGCCGTAGCCGAGCCCAGGCTTCCGGAGGAGGTGCGCCGGTTGGGCGTTACCACCGCCAAACGCTCCCCAGACTTCACCATGGTGGTCAACCTGATCTCCCCGGGCGGGCGCTACGATCAGATTTACGTAAGCAACTTCGCCTATTTGCAGGTCAAAGACGTGCTCTCCCGCCTCCCCGGTGTGGGCAGCATCGTCATCTTCGGCGCGCGCGACTACAGCATGCGCGTCTGGCTGGACCCGGACAAGATCGCGGCCTTGAACCTGACCGCTGACGATGTGGTGAACGCCATCCGCGAACAAAACGTCCAAGTCGCGGCCGGCGCCATCGGGCAGCCTCCCATCGATAAAGGCCTCAGCTTTCAGTACATCGTTAACGCCCAGGGCCGGCTCAGCGATGAGCAGCAGTTCGGGGACATCGTGGTTAAGGCCGGGCTCGATGGCCAGGTGACGCGGGTGCGCGACGTCGCGCGGGTGGAGCTGGCCGCCCTCGATTACAGCATGAACAGCAAGCTGGATGCCGAACCCACCGCCTCGATCGGCATTTTCCAGTTGCCCGGATCCAACTCCCTCCAGACCTCCGATGCCGTGCACGCGGCTATGGAGAAGCTCAAAGAGCGGTTTCCTCCCGGCTTGGAGTATCGCATCGAATTCGACACCACCGGCTTCACCCGGGAATCCATCCGGGCAGTGATCGAGACCCTGGTTGAGGCCATGGCGCTGGTCGTCTTGGTGGTCATTGTCTTCCTGCAGACCTGGCGCGCGTCCATCATTCCTCTCCTGGCGGTGCCTGTCTCCTTGATCGGGACCTTCGCGGCCATGTCCGCCATGGGATTCTCCTTGAACAACCTTTCCCTCTTCGGCCTGGTCCTGGCGATTGGGATCGTGGTCGATGACGCCATCGTGGTGGTCGAGAACGTGGAGCGCAATATCGCCTTGGGACTGAGCCCGCGCGCCGCGACTCGCAAAGCCATGGATGAAGTCAGCAGCGCGGTGGTGGCAGTCGCGCTGGTGCTAAGCGCGGTGTTCGTTCCCACGGCCTTCATCAGCGGCATCTCCGGACAGTTCTACCGTCAGTTTGCCTTGACCATCGCGTGCTCGACCCTGATCTCGGCCTTCAATTCCCTCACCCTTAGTCCCGCCCTGTGCGCCATCTTGCTTGAGCCCCACGACAAGCGCCACGAGGGTTTCTTCGCCCGGATGCAGAACGCCACGTTCGGGTGGTTTTTCAAGAGTTTTAACTATGTCTTTGGTCGGGCGACCTCGCTCTACGCTCGGATGGTCGCCGGTCTCATACGGATCAGCGCTGTGGCGTTGCTGGTGTATCTGGGGCTGATCGCGCTGACCTACTTCGGGTTCAAGCGCGTGCCCACCGGCTTCATCCCGCCCCAGGACAAGGGATACCTGGCGGTGATGGTGCAGCTCCCTGACTCCTCCTCGCTCGAACGCACCGGGCAAGTCGTGGATCGCATCAGCAAGATCATTCGCGAGACTCCCGGAGTGAAGGCATCAATTGACCTGGCGGGGCTTTCCGTCATCAGCCTCACCGCTAGCCCCAACGCCGGCACGATCTTCGTGATCTTGGATGACTTCAAAGATCGAACCAAGCGCGGGCTAACCGGCGACAAGATCCTCATGGAACTGCGCCGTCGGCTTTCGGTCATCCAGGAAGGCCTCGTGCTTGCCTTTCCGCCCCCGGCAGTGAACGGCATGGGCGTGGTGGGCGGGTTCAAAATGGAACTCCAGGATCGCGGCGGATTGGGCCTCGAAGCGCTGCAAGGCGCGGCCTTCCAACTGATGGCGGAGGCGGGCAAGGATCCCGCGCTGCGTGGTGTGATTACCACCTTTCGCGCCAACACACCCCAGCTCTACGTGGATGTGGATCGCATCAAGGCCAAGTCAATGGGTGTTAACCTGGGCGACATCTTCGACACCCTCCAGGTCTATCTAGGCTCCCTTTACGTAAATGATTTCAACCTCTTCGGCCGCACCTATCACGTGACCGCCCAGGCCGACAGCCAGTTCCGGCGTGAGCCCAAGGACATTGTCACTCTGCGGACTCGCAATTCCAAAGGCGAAATGGTGCCCTTGGGCACGCTTGTCAGAGTGAGCGACATGACCGGCCCCGATCGAGTGGTGCGCTACAATATGTACCCCGCCGCCGAGATGACGGGCAATCCGGCCCCCGGGATGAGCACCGGGCAAGCAGTAGCTGCGATGGAGCGTTTGGTTAAGGAAAAGCTCCCTCCCTCCGTCGGCTTTGAATGGACGGAGCTCACTCTTCAGGAAATCCTCGAGGGCAACACCGCTGTTTTCATCTTCCCTCTTTGCGTGCTCTTCGTCTTCTTGACCTTGGCTGCCCAGTTCGAGAGTTGGTCCCTGCCTCTAGCGATCATCCTCATCGTGCCCATGTGCCTGCTCTTCGCCATCACCGGGGTCTATCTCCGCGGGATGGACAACAACATCTTCACTCAGATCGGTTTCGTGGTCTTGGTGGGCTTGGCGTGCAAGAACGCCATCCTGATCGTCCAGTTCGCCAAACAGCGCCAGGATGACGGTCTCTCACGCACCGATGCCGCGGTCGAGGCTAGCCGGCTGCGTCTGCGTCCGATCCTGATGACCTCATTCGCCTTCATCTTCGGCGTGCTTCCCCTCGTGTTCGCGACCGGGGCGGGCGGTGAAATGCGACAGGCCCTCGGAACCGCGGTCTTTAGCGGGATGTTAGGCGTTACCTTCTTTGGGATATTCCTGACACCCGTGTTTTATGTCGTCATCCGCTGGGTGACGGAACGTCGGGAACGGCACCGCCATGCCGGCGCCCCAGTGGTGCCACCTCAAGTTCAGGGGGCGGAGCAGTGAACCTCGGATCTGCGGTCGAAATGTTTAAGCAAATGCAGCGACAAGGCGAATTGACTGGCGTTCGTGACTGCCAACCTCCTGCGACTGAGGAGCGGTACCACCGCCTCCCTCGGTCCAACGGCCAGGGGGAACGCGACGTTGCCGCTCCTCGCGTGCCCGGGAAAAGTTTTTCCCCTCTTCAGCGTTCGTTGAGCGATAGGATTTGCCAAGCGCCGACCGCGCATTCTAAGGAGCGGTGTCATGGTCTGCCTCTCCCCAAGGGAGAGGGCTGGGGTGAGGGGGAAGGGGACATTGTTGAGCTGCCCCGTCCAGTAACTACCTCAAACTCCCTCTGCCAAAGCCGATTTCAATCGGCGTTATGGGTTGGGCTTGTAACGTTCGCCTTAGCGGGCTGCGCCGTCGGCCCCAGCTACAAACAGCCCGCGCTCTCTGCCCCAGCCGCGTTTAGCAACGGATCTCAGACCAACGTGGATCTGGGCCGGCCAGTCGCCGACTGGTGGCGAGGGTTCAATGACCCTATCCTGAACGACTTGGTCGGCCTGACCTTGACCAACAACCACGACCTAAAGATTGCTCAGGCCAACCTGCGCGAGGCTCGGGCCTTGAGGCGGGAAAGCCAGTTTGATTTTGGGCCAGTGGTTAATGGGGATGCCGCGTACACGCACCAGTTGAGCAGCCAGGACGCGGTCTTCGGGTTTCCTCGCAATCTGCGCGAGATCGAGCTCTACGATGTGGGTTTCGATGCGACTTGGGAACTTGACGTTTTCGGCCACGTGCGCCGGGCGGTCGAAGCCAACTCCGCAATGGTCCAAGCCGCCGAGGCAAACCGGCGCGACCTGGAGGTCATCTTGACGGGGGAGGTAGCCCGCAACTACTTCGAACTCCGCGGCGCCCAGAACGAGCTCGCCGTGGCGCGTCGCAATGCCGACAACCAGCGCCAGACCGCCGACATGACCCGGGCCAGGTCGGAGGGCGGGCGCGGTACGGATTTTGATGTGGCGCGGGCTATGGCGCAGCTGAACTCGACCCTGTCGACCATTCCGCCAATAGAGGCACGCATTGCTCACAGCATCCATCGTTTGGGCGTGCTCAGCGGCCAGCAGCCGGCCGCCTTCGCGGCGAAACTAACTCCCGCCGCGCCGCTGCCGACTCTGCCTGTGGTCGTCTCGATCGGGAGTCCCGAGGATCTGCTTCGACGCAGGCCAGACGTCCGGGCTGCCGAGCGCTCGTTGGCTGCGGCCACCGCGCGCATTGGTGTCGCCACCGCTGATTTGTTCCCGCGCCTCAGCTTCACCGGCCGCCTCGGCCTCGAGGCCAGTAGCATTGCCGGCCTGGGACGTTCGGGCGCGGACACCTGGGCTTTCGGGCCTCACCTGACCTGGGGCATTCTGGATTGGGGCCATATACGCGCGCGCATGAACGCGGCTGGAGCCCGGGCGCAAGCCGCGCTCTCGGTATACGAACGCACCGTGCTGACGACGCTGGAGGAGACGGAAAATGCCCTGGTCGATTTTGGGCGCGAGCAGGTCCGGCGTGATTACTTGAGCGAGGCCGTTAAGGCCAGCGAGGAAGCCACGTCCCTGGCCCACGCGCGTTTCGACAACGGCGCCACGGACTTCTTGACGGTCCTGGATGCCGAGCGCGTGTTGCTCGAAGCGCAAAATCAGTTTGCCCAAAGCCAAACGCGCACCGCCACGGCGCTGGTGGCGGTGTACAAAGCCCTGGGCGGTGGCTGGGAGGCAGCCCCCGGCGCTGCTAAACAACAATGAACCTTCATGACTCGGCCCCCCTCGAGCGCACGCGGAAGAGACCCGCTGACCTGTTCTCCTTCCAACCGCGCTCGGCCGTCGGACCGCCCAAAATGCAACGCGTGTCCGACGCATGATGCGCTGCGCAAAGACAGGCGGCACCGCTCTCCGTGCGGCTCGGCCGTTGGTGCCGCATGTAAACAGGCTGATTCTCGGGCTCGGGCCAGTCAATCGGCGGGAGCTGAGGGTATTAAACAGGATCAAAATGGTCTTATTTCTCCCATTAACCAAACGGAAATGTGTGCCGTTCCTGAGAACTTTGCTTGCCCCTTCCCTCGCTCTGCGTTAAACATCCCGCGCCTTTTACGAAAAGGGCCACTTATTATTAACGTTGTCCAGGCTCCGGCGGTGTTAGCGCTGCGATCCTATCCCGTTGCGGCGCCGTGGGATATTCAGGGTGTAGGATTGCTTAGCGCCAACTTTTGACCGACGAACAGACGCGATTTCCATGTCAGACATTTTCCCAAAGTGGACCAACCGGCTGCCCCTGCAAATCATTGCGGGGGGCCTGCTGGCGGCCACGTCGGTAACCGCGGGAGTCTGGTATTACTTCACTCCGAAGTACACCCGCGTGGGCTACCAGCCCATCCAACCGGTCAGTTTCTCCCACGCCACCCACGCCGAGCAGTTGGGCATCGACTGCCGCTACTGCCACAACGGCGTGGAAAAATCCTGGTACTCAAATATCCCTTCCGCTTTCACCTGCATGAACTGCCACACGCAGGTGTTGCGCGACGATCCCAGGCTGGCCCTCGTGCGTGAGAGCGCTGTCTCGGGCAAATCCATCCCCTGGGTGCAGATTCACAAACTCCCTGACTACGTCTATTTCAACCACTCCGTGCACGTGAACAGGGGCGTCAGTTGCGTCATGTGCCACGGACCGATCAACCACCTGGACGAGGTCCAACACGTCAAGCCCCTGAGCATGAGTTTCTGCCTGGATTGCCATCGCAATCCCGCTCCGAACCTGCGGCCGCCTACCGAGGTCTACAACCTGGACTGGAAGCCAACCAGCCAGGCCAAGCAACTGGCCGACGGACAAAAGTTCGTCCACGAATGGGATGTGAAATCCCTTGAGAATTGCTCCACTTGCCATCGATGAAGACCATCCCCCCTCCTTGCCCAGAGCCGGATTCTGGTCCGAAGTATTGGCGCAGTCTGGATGACTTGGCTGACACGCCGGAGTTTCGGCAATGGGTGGAACGCGAGTTTCCCTCCGGGGCGAGCGAGTTTACCGATCCGGTTTCACGGCGCAATTTCGTCAAGCTCATGTCGGCCTCTTTCCTCCTTGCCGGGTTCGGCTTGACTGGGTGTCGCCGTCCGATGGAGCGGATTGTGCCGTTCTCCAAGACGCCGGAGAATTACATCCATGGCGTGCCGCAGTACTACGCGACCTCCATGCCGGTGCGTGGCAGCGCAGTGCCTCTGCTGGTCAAGTCCCATGAAGGCCGGCCGGTCAAAATCGAGGGCAATGCCGAGCACCCGATTAACGCCGATCCCGCCTGGGGCGAGCACAAGCACGCGGGCACGGACCGCTTTGCGCAAGCCTCTTTGCTGAGTCTCTACGACCCCGACCGGGCGCAGCGTTTCACCTTTAAGGGCGTCAACAAGACCCGCGAGGAGGCCTTGGATGCCCTATCTCGGGCCGCCCAGCAGTTCGAAGGAACCCAGGGCGAGGGCTTGTGTTTCCTGATGGGACGCAGCAGCTCTCCGTCACGTGCCCGGCTCCAACGATTGATCAGCCAGAGGCTGCCGCAGGTCCGCTTTTTTGTTCACGAACCGGTGGATTTGGATGTGCAGCGCCAAGGCGCCTCGCTGGCTTTCGGCAAGTCCGTCACGCCCTACTATCGGCCTGAGAACGCCCGTTGTGTGCTGTCCCTGGATGCTGATTTTCTCGCCACTGAAGAAGATTCCTACCGCCTGATCCGTGGCTTTTCAAAGGGCCGCAAGCTGGATGCTGCCTCCGACGAAATGAATCGGCTCTACGTCGTGGAGAGCCTGACCACGATCACCGGCGCGAACGCCGACCACCGCATGCGGCTGCCGTCGAGCGCGGTTTTTCCCCTGACCTGCGTGGTGTTTGCCGAGCTCATCGCCCAAGCCAATGTGCAGGCGCAAGACAGCCGGGCAGGGGAGTTCCGCGATGTCCTCCTCCGCTTGGCCGAAGGCACGAAGTTCGACCGTAAGTGGGTTTCCGAGTGCGTCAAAGATTTGCTGGCTCATCGCGGCAAGATGCTCGTGATTCCGGGTCATCGGCAGCCCGTCGAGGTGCACCTCCTGGCCCACGCCGTGAATGTCTACTTGGGTGGGGCCGGCTCGACCGTCAGTTACCTCCAAATCCCGGAGTTGAAGACCGAATCGATTTCGGAACTGGCTCGGGCCTTGCAGTCCGACCAAGTCGACACGCTGGTGATTACCGCGGGCAACCCGGCTTACGATGCCCCGGACGATCTCGAATGGTCGCAGCGCCAGCGCAAAGCCAAAACGGTCATTCGGCTTGGCTACTACGAGGACGAAACTTTCGCCGGTTCCGATTGGCACTTGCCTGCCGCCCACTACTTGGAAACCTGGGGAGATGCCAGGACAGGAGATGGCACCGTGGTCCCCGTGCAGCCGCTAATTCAGCCTCTTTTCGGCGGTTTGACGGAACTAGAGGTCCTAGCTCGCGCAGCCGGCCTTACCCCCACCTCCCCGCACGAGATCGCGCGCGCCACCTTCCAGGAGTTCAATCTCGACGGTGTCTTCGAGGAGAATTGGAAAAAGTTTCTGCATGACGGCTTCTTGGCCGGTTCGGCCTACAAGCCGGAGGACGTGAAGATGGATTGGGACACCGCGGCCCCGCTGATCATGGCCGGCTCTGTGGTGACCGCGCCCACTCCCCAGAAACTGGAGGTGGTTTTCCACGGCGACTACAGCGTGGACGATGGGCGCTACATCAACAACGGCTGGCTGCAAGAGCTTCCCGATCCCATCTCGAAGATCAGTTGGGACAATGTGATCACCATCAGCGAGGCCACGGCGGCGGCGCTCAACGTCTACGTTAAGGACGAAGAGAAGAACAATTTGACCGCCCCACTGGTGCGGTTGACGATCGGCAAGCGCTCAATTGAAGGGCCGGCCTGGATCCAGCCCGGCTTCGCTGACAACGTAGTGGGCGTTTGTTTGGGTTACGGGCAGAAGAAAAGCGGCCGCATCGGCCGTAACTCCGGCTACAACGGTTACCCCCTGCGCACCGGAGCCGCTCTTCATATCGCCGGCGGGGCGAAGCTTGAGTCGTTGGGCGCGAAGTACCCGCTCTCCTGCACGCAGAATCACTGGAGCATGGAAGGCCGTCCGATCATCCGCGAAGCGAACCTCGAGGAGTACCGCAAGAGCCCAGGATTTGCCCAAGCCTTCAACATGGAGGAGCCGCCCGACCCGTCGCCTCTTTACCGCAATCCTCTGGATGTGCCCCGGGCCAATGGACGCACCCCCAAGGAAGAAGCAACCCACTGGTGGGGAATGTCGATTGACTTGGGCGCCTGCGTCGGCTGCTCCGCTTGCATGCTCGCATGCCAAAGCGAAAACAATATCCCGATCGTCGGCAAGGAGCAGGTCAATCGGAATCGAGAGATGCATTGGATCCGCATCGATCGCTATTTTACCGGCAAGGTGGCCGATCCCCAGATCGTTAACCAGCCGATGATGTGCCAGCACTGCGAGTCGGCTCCCTGCGAGAACGTCTGCCCAGTCAACGCGACCGTGCACGACGACGAGGGGCTCAACCTGATGGTGTATAACCGATGCGTCGGGACTCGCTATTGCTCCAACAACTGTCCGTATAAGGTCCGGCGCTTCAATTTCTTCGATTATAACCGCCGCCCGCTCGACGAGTTGTATAAGAGCCCGCTGCTTAGCGCCCACGACGGCGAGTGGGAAATGAGCCGGTGGTGGAAGAATCCCGACCGGGGCAGTCGCAAACAAGACGAATGGGACTTGGTGAAGTTGGTCAAGAATCCCGACGTTACCGTGCGCATGCGCGGTGTGATGGAGAAGTGCACGTATTGCCTGCAGCGCATCGAACAAGCCAAGATCAGCCGAAAGGTTGCCGCCGGCGCCTCCAACGCTGTTGAGGTGCCCGATGGCACGATCAAGACTGCTTGCCAGCAAGCCTGCCCCGCAGACGCCTTCGTCTTTGGCAATCTGAAGGATCCCAACAGCCGAGTTTCCAAGGCCAAAGCCAACGAGCGCACCTACAAAGTCCTCGATTTCCTTGCCACCAAGCCGCGCACCACCTATCTGGCGCGAGTCCGCAACCCGAACCCAGCCATGCCTCAATCTTCCGATAATGACCCGCGACCCGAGAGCACTAAGGAGTTCCTCGGCCATGGGGGCAAACTCGAGATGGAAGGTGCCGGGCACGGTGCGCATGCCGATGCTGAGCACGGGGCCGGAGCGGCCGAGAAAGGAGCGCACTAATGGCTGAGGCGAGCATGAAATTGGAGTTGGCGCCTCCCCCGCCCGAGCTGCAGCGCATTCCGCTGGTTTCGAACCAGCGCGGGCTCGGCTGGCTCTCAGACGCCGTTGCCGGGATCTCCGAGGGCAAGGTTCCTAGTTGGTGGTGGACTGCGTTCATCATCAGCTTCGGCATGATGTCCATGTGTTTCAGCCTGATCCTCTATCTCATGTCCACCGGCGTGGGCGTTTGGGGATTGGGCCATCCGGTGATGTGGGGCTGGGCGATCGTGAATTTCGTGTGGTGGATCGGCATCGGTCATGCCGGAACGTTGATCTCGGCGATCTTGTTCTTGCTGCGGCAGCGCTGGCGGACCGGCGTCAATCGCGCGGCCGAAGCGATGACGATCTTCGCTGTCATGTGCGCCGGCATTTACCCGCTGATCCACATCGGGCGCATTTGGCTGGGTTGGTGGCTCTTCCCGATCCCCAACTCCAATAACATCTGGCCGCAGTTCCGCTCGCCGCTGATGTGGGACGTGTTCGCCGTCTCCACCTACTTCACCGTTTCCTTGTTGTTCTGGTACATGGGCCTGATCCCCGACTTGGCCGTCTTCCGGGATCGCTCCACCACCAAGATCCGCAAGTTCCTCTACGGCCTGTTTGCACTCGGGTGGACTGGTTCGAACCGCCACTGGAGCAATTACGAGAAGGCCTACCTCATCCTGGCGGGACTTTCCACGCCGTTGGTGCTGTCCGTGCACAGTATCGTGTCCCTGGACTTCTCAGTGTCCCAATTGCCGGGATGGCACACCACCATCTTCCCGCCCTACTTCGTCGCTGGCGCCATCTTCTCTGGTTTCGGCATGGTGTTGACCCTGCTGATCCCGATTCGCAAGTTGTGCCACTTGGAGGACGTGATCACCCCACGGCATGTCGATTTGATGTGCAAGGTTACTTTGGCGACCGGCTCAATCGTGGGTTACGCCTACGGGATGGAGGTTTTCATCGCCTGGTATAGTGGCAACCCTTACGAGCGGTTTGCGTTTTGGAATCGCGCCTTCGGTCCCTATTGGTGGTCATACTGGATTATGATCTCCTGCAACGTGGTGATCCCGCAGCTCTTTTGGTTCAAGAAGATCCGGCACCACATGTTGATCGTGTGGATTCTCTCCATCTTCGTGAACATTGGCATGTGGTTTGAACGATTCGTCATCGTGGTCACCTCCCTGAACCGCGAGTTCATCCCGGCCAACTGGAGCTACTACATCCCCACCAAGATCGATATCCTCACCTACCTGGGGACGTTCGGGTTGTTCTTCACCTTCTTCCTGTTGTTCATGCGCTTCCTGCCGATCATCGCCATCGCTGAGGTCAAGGGCGTCACCCCGCAGGCTGACCCGCATCACCCGTTGGGTGGAGCAAAAACCGGAGGAGGCCACTGATGAGAAGTGCGAACCGAAAGGAACTCATCCATGGCTGAGAATACCCAAGCCTACGGCCTGATGGCCGAGTTCGACACGCCCGCGGCGGCTATGAGCGCGGCCGAGAAGATCCGCGATGAGGGCTTCGAGCGGTGGGATGTCTTCACGCCCTATCCGGTCCATGGCATGGACAAAGCCATGGGCTTGAAGAACTCAAAGGTCGGCTATTTTTCATTCATCGGCGGTGTGACCGGCTACGCCACGGGCATGCTGATGATCTGGTTCATGAACAAGATCGACTACGGCATTCCGGTCGGCGGCAAGCCGCTCTTCAGTCCGTTTTCGGCCTTCCCGCCGTCCTACGAACTGACGATCCTCTTTGGCGCCTTCGGTTCGCTCCTTGGAATGCTGTTCCTAAACCGATTGCCCCGATTGCATCACCCCTTGCTCAAGCATCGCCGATTCGCTTTGGCCACTCACGACAAGTTCTTTATCGTGGTTGAGTGTTCCGACCCCAAATATAGAGAAGCGGAGACACGGAAACTCCTCGAGTCGGCTGGGTGTAAGCGCATGGAACTGGTTGAGGATTGATTATGCGCTATATCTTCGCCGGTTTTCTTTTGTGCGCTGTGGCGATCGTGAGCATCGCCGGGTTCCGCGGCAGCATGTCCCGCCGCCCCCCCATCGAGTTGTTCCCCGACATGGTGCGCCAGCAAAAGGTGCGTCCCCAAACGGAATCGGAGTTTTTCGGCAACGGTTTCGAATCACGGGAACCGGTCCCTGGCACCGTGGCCCGCAACTCTCCCTACGAGGATATCCCGCTCAACACAGGCCGGGTAACTGGGACGACCAATTTCGTCGACCTCAATCCCTTACCGATCACCGCTCAAGTCATGGCCAGGGGCAGGGAACGGTTCCAGATTACCTGCTTGCCTTGCCATGGCGCACAAGGCGACGGCAAGGGAGTCACCACCAAGTACGGCATGACCGTGATCGCCACTCTGCATGATCCTCGCATCGTCTGCATGACCGATGGTGAGATCTTCAACACCATCACCAATGGCAAAAACCAAATGCAAGGCTACGGCATGAACGTGTCGATCTCCGACCGCTGGGCGATTATCGCGTATGTGCGGGCCCTGCAGCTTAGCCATTTGGGCAGTATCGAGGATGTGCCGGCCGACCATCGTGCGGCTTTGAAGAAATAGCCTATGAGTTCGCATCCCATTCAACCCCATGGCCAGCCCTTGGACATGACCAAGTGGCGCAATGTGCCCACCACCCTCATGGTGGTTGGCGGAATCGGCGCCATCATCGGCCTGCTCATTGACTCCACGCAGTTCGGCTACTCTTGGTTGCTGGCGTTCATGTTTTTCCTGAGCCTCGGCCTGGGCGCTTACTTCCTGGTCCTGGTGCACCACTTGTTCGATGCCAGTTGGTCGGTGCCCATCCGAAGATTCTGCGAACACTTGGCCTGCACGCTTCCGTGGATGGTAATCGCCTTCATCCCCATCGCGATCTTGGCGCCTAAGCTCTACCCCTGGATGACGGTGGCAGAACCCTCGGCGGATCATGCCTTGATTTCCAAATATCCGCTCTTCACCAAACCAGGCTTCTACCTGATATCGGCCCTGTGTTTCGGTTTGTGGTGGCTGTTTACCACCCGGCTGCGCTACTGGTCACTGGAGCAGGACCGCACTGGCGCCGCGATCTGCACCTTCAAGATGCGCAAATACGCGTGCTTCGGGATCGTCGCTTTCGCGATCACGCTGACCTTGGCCGCCATCATGTGGATGATGGGGTTGGTCCACCTCTGGTTCTCGACCATGTACGGCGTCTACTATTTCGCCGGGAGTGTTTGGATGACCCTGGCCACGGTTTACGTCATCACCATGGTGTTGGACCGCACACGCATCCTCTCTTCTGTGATCCACGAGTTGCAGTACTATTTCATCGGCTCGCTCCTGTTGGCCTTCACGGTGTTCTACGCTTACATCCACTTCGCGCAGTATTTCATCATCTGGAACGCGAATATGCCGGAGGAAACTTACTGGTACGTGATGCGGGAAAAAGGCACTTGGTGGTACGTCGGGATGATCATCATTTTTGGCCACTTCTTCATTCCCTTCCTGGCCCTGCTGCGTATCGATGCCAAGCTAACCTTCAAATGGATGGTGCCCATCTGCGCCTGGGCCTGGCTGATGCACTATTTCGACCTTGCCTTCAACATCATGCCCATTCCTTACAAGAACGGCTTCCACTTCCAAACGGTTTGGCTGGACCTGTGCTGCATGGCCTTGATCGGCGGGGCGCTCAGCAAGATCGCCTTGAAGAGCTTCTTAAGCCATCCCCGGTTCCCACAGCGAGATCCACGCATGGCCGAGGCGATGGGGCAAGTGCATCCGGTGGCCGGCCCGATCTCGGGTGGTGCACCGGAAACGCTCCATGCTCCGCCACACGGCGGGGCTAAAGCAAGCGGAGGTGCCAAGTGAGCGACACCTGCTGCGGTTGCGAAAAGAGCAGGGTGGCGGCTTACGTAGTCGGCGTGGGCGGCACCTTCCTGATCATGGCCGCTTTGGCTTGGTTGGTTATCGATAAAACTCGGCCCCCGGGCCTCGACCAGGAGCATGTCGCTTTGCGTCGCAAAAATCTCACCGAAATGCGGGCCCTGGACAAAGACGGTCTCGCCTCCTACGGGTCGATCGACCCCGCCCACGGGATTGTGCGGCTGCCCATCGAACAAGCCATGGACCTGACTTTGACCCTCTGGCAGAATCCTGCTGCTGGGCGCTCGAACCTCTTGAGTCGCATCGATAAGGCAACCGCCAAGCTGCCGGACAAACCCAATCCGTACGAGTGAACGCGGCATCTTCGTTGCCCTCGACTCCGATGGAACCTCAGGCGTCTCGCGCTAGCGCTGCGGAGATCGATGCCTCGTGCCGGTGGCCGGTCGGGTTCCTCCTCACCAAGTCCCTCGGATGGCTGCTGGTGGCGTCTTGCCTCTCAGTTCTCAGCTCCATCAAGCTTCATGCCCCGGGATTTCTCGCCAACTGTTCCTGGTTGACCTACGGGCGCGTCCAACCCGCCGCTTGGAACTGCTTCGTTTTTGGCTTCGCATCGCAGGCGGCCCTGGGAGTCGCACTCTGGCTTTCCGCTCGGCTGACGGGAACCCTCCTCGTCGGGGCGCGGACGATTTGCGTCGGTACCGTTCTATGGAACCTGGGCATTACCGTTGGTCTGCTTGGCATCCTGGCTGGCGACGGCACTGGAATTGAGTCGCTTGAGCTTCCGGCTTATGCCTCGCCCATACTCTTTGCTGGCTATCTGGCTATCGCCAGTTGGTCGATTGTGACGGGCTACCAAAGGCGAGGGGAGCCGCTCTTCGTCTCGCAGTGGTATCTCATGGCCGCGATTTTCGCGTTCCCCTGGGTGTTTTCCGCGGGCCACTTGATGGGGGTGTTCTTCCCTCTCCGTGGCATTTTACAGGCGGCAGTTCAAGTGTGGTACTGGCAGAACTTGTTCACTCTCTGGCTCAGCTTCATCGGTCTGGCCATCCTCTTCTATTTGCTGCCCAAGCTGACCGGCGTCGCGGTCCCGAGCCGGCCTTTGGCTGTCTTCGGTCTCTGGACGATGGCGCTCTTCGGCTCCTTCGGCGGCATGTACCGCTACTTGGGCGGACCTATTCCCGCCTACATGGTTAGCACAGGGGTTGTAGGGACCGTTCTCACCATTGTGCCTCTGCTCGCCGTGGCGATGAACCTCTGGCCCGTCTACCGGTCTCGTGTTCAGTCCGAAGAGTCGGTCAATGTCGTTCGTTTTGTTGGCTTTGCATTGGTGAGCTACCTCGTACACGGACTCCTGACAGTCTTGAGCAGCCTGCAAGCCTTCGGACGGATCACCCATTTCACGCTGCTGACGGTGGCCATGGACCAGCTCTTCCTGCAAGGATTCGTCGGCATGGCGCTCTTGGGTGCCACCTTATACGTGCTGCCGCGGCTGTTTGAGATCAATTGGCCATCGCTTGGTTTCACACGATTCTACTTCCGGTGCGTCGGTGGTGGCATCGCACTAGGCGTGATTGCTCTGGCTGCCGGCGGAATCGTTCAAGGGCTGGCAATGGAAAATGCAACCATTCCTTTCTTCGACGTGGTGCGCCGCTACGTCCCCTTCGCCGGAACCAGCACTCTGGCTAACCTGGTGATCGCGTTTGGGAACTTTGTGCTCTGCGCGGCTGTTTCGCTGCAGGTCCTGCTCTGGCTGGCCGAACGCTATGTCCCATCCGTCTGGGCCTGGTTCCAGCCCTCGCCGGTGGTCAGGGAGGCAAAAGCATGAATTACGGCCCCCTGATTTTCCTTGGCGTGTTCTTCACCGTCGCTGCCTCCTGGCTTGGGGTGGTCCTCGGTCCCCATCTGCAGTTTGGCAACGACGGCCCGGCGACGACTGAAGACACGGGGATCACCTATCCATACGCACGGCCCGGCCAGGCACATCAGGGCGCCGAGGTCTACCGGGCCAATGGGTGTTTCTATTGCCACACCCGTCAGGTCCGCTCCAAGGAATACGGTTCGGATCTCGAGCGTCATTGGGGTAAACGGCGAACCGTGGCTCGTGATTTTTTGTGGGACCAACCTTTGATGCTGGGCACGCTGCGGCTGGGTCCGGACCTAGCCAACATTGGCGCGAGGGAAACCAACACCCACGCGCTGCTTCTGCGCCTCTATAACCCGCGCTCGGTGATGCCCAATTCGACCATGCCACGCTATCCGTACTTGTTCGAGAAGCGTCCGATCAAGCCAGGCCAGGAAGCTTCCCCCGACGCGGTGTTTGTCGATCAATCAAGCTCTGATCGAAACATTGAAATTGTGCCTAAACCCGAAGCCTACCAGCTGGTCGCCTATCTACAGAGCCAGAAGGCGGAAGCGGTCATCCTCGAGGTTCTGCCTCCGCTGCCGCCAGGGGGGGCGACCAACGTCGTTAGTCCCGGCGGGACCAATGCCGCAATTGCCACTCCGGCGACCAACGCCCCGGCAACCAATGCTCCCAGCGCCAAATGACGCCGGACCGCACTCAAGATCAACCTCACCCCTCGGGTTCCGCCGCATCGGCGACCGCGGGCGCTTTCGGCGCTCAGCCCGAACTCCCTGAGGGAACCGAGCCCGTTGCGGTCCAGGCCTTTTACACGCCCATTTGGTTAGTGGGCGTGCTCGGCCTTCTGATGTATTGGGGTGGTCTTTACCTGGATCACAACGGCGGCGGATTTCAGCCTGTAGTTCCGGACCCGGGTTTGTTCGTTGCTGATTACGACAGCCGCAGAGTAGTCTCCCCGGAGGAGGCTCTACGCCGTCAGGGGTCAAAAGTCTTTAAACTGTACTGCGCCGCTTGCCATCAGGAATCCGGCCGAGGTGACGCTGATAAGCCGCCTCTTGCCGGGTCAGACTGGGTAAATGCTAGTGGCCCCAACCGAATTATCCGCATTGTTCTCAACGGGCTCCACGACCCGATTACAGTCAGCGGCAAGCAATTCAACAACCAGATGTTGCCTTGGCGCGATGTGTTGACCAACGATACCGATATAGCAGCCGTTTTGACCTACGTCCGGACCAACAAAGAATGGGGCAACGGGGCCTCTGCGGTTACGCCAGCGCAGGTAAAGAAGATCCGCGCGGACACTGAATCTCGCGGTTCGGACAACTGGACGCCCACCGAGTTGCTGCAAATCCCTGACAAGGACTAGCCCGTTTACTCGTGGCGGAGGGCTTCTACCGGGTCCATGTTCGCGGCCCGCATGGCTGGGTAAATGCCGAAAATCACGCCCACCAGTGCCGAGATACCAAAGGCCATGAGCGGCGCCCATAGCGTGATTATCGCGGGCATCCCGGAGAACAAAGTCACAAAGTAGGGGATCGTTACTCCCAGGACCACGCCCAGGACACCCCCCGCACCGGCCAGGATTACGGTCTCAACCAGGAATTGAGTTGTAATCGCCCGCCGCGTAGCCCCCAACGCTCGGCGGATGCCGATCTCTCGCGTTCGCTCCGTCACGCTGGCCAGCATGATGTTCATAATGCCGATTCCGCCAACCAGCAGCGAGATGGCCGCAATCGAGCCCAGGACGATGTTGAAGATCCGTTTGGTATCAGCCGCGCGCTTGAGCAATTCCAAGGGCACGATCATTCGGTAATCCTTCTTCTTGTGCTTTCGTTCCAGCAGATCCTGGATTGCCAGCGAGACATTGACCACGTCCTGCTGGCTGATCACCTTCACGGTAACCTCATGCAGAACCACCTTCTCGAACTCTCTGCTGCCAGGACGGAAGTTCATCAGGATCTCGCCGTAACGCATTTTCACCGTCTCCAGCGGCACATAGACTCGGCTGCCGGTCGACGATGTGGAGGCTGCATCGCTCGTTTCGCCCTCATCCGCCGCCTTCGCTCTTCGTTCCATTACCCCAATCACTTTGTAATAGGAATTTCGGATACGGACCGTCTGCCCAATGGGCTCTTCCATCTTGAACAGTTGTTCGGCCGTCTCCGCTCCCAACACGCAGACGCTCGACTTCCCCTCCATCTCTAGGTCGGAAAAGAACCGGCCCTGCGCCACGCGATGGTTACGCATCGACGGATACCACGGGACAGTTCCAAACAGCTCACAATCCACCCGGCGGCTCAGAAACCACACATAATCCCTGATGATCCGACCCGGCACCACCACCACCACGCCAGGAATCGTTGCCTGGATCGCTCGGATGTCTCCATAGCTCAGCCCGTAGGAGAGTAGGAATTGGTTGGCCTGTTGTGAAACTGTCTGCTGTTGCGGCGGTTTCACGCTGCGCAGGATGATATTCTGGCTGCCCAAACTCTTGATCTGCTCCTGCGCGGCGAAGCTCGCGCCTTCACCAATCGCCAGCATTGCGATCACCGAGCACACTCCAAAGACGATGCCCAAAACCGTCAGCAGCGAGCGCAACCGATGCAGCCAAAGACTTCGCAAGCCCAGCCGCGTCAGCCGCCACAGACGAGCCAAGTACCCCCCCTTCGCGGCGCCTGGTGTCCAACCCGAGATCGATCCTGGAACGGCCAATTCCAGTGTTCGAGGTTCCGGAGTAACGATCGTGTTCATGGCCTCTCTGTGCCCATCAGAGCCCGGAGTCGCTCGCCACTGCGCCGTCACGCAGACGCACCGTGCGCCGGGCGTGGCAGGCAACCTTCTCGTCATGCGTCACCAGCACCATCGTCTTGCCACGCCGATGCAGGTCGTCGAAAAGCTGCATGATTTCCATGCCGGAAGAGGAATCCAGGTTCCCAGTCGGCTCATCGGCCAGAATGAACAGCGGGTCGTTGGCCAAGGATCGTGCAATTGCTACCCGCTGCTGCTGCCCACCCGAGAGCTCGAAGGGCCGGTGGTTCAACCGCTCTCGCAGCCCCACTAATTCCGCCAATTCGGTCGCTCTTTCCCGGCACCCAGACTCAGATGCTCCTTGATAGAATAGGGGGACCTCAATGTTCTCGATGACCGTGAGCTGCTGAATCAAATTGTAAGATTGGAAGATGAAACCAACTCGCGCTCCGCGAATGGCCGACAAGCTGTCATCGTCCAAAGTCGCCACATCGGTATCGCCCAGCAGGTAGCGCCCGCTGCTTGGCCGGTCCAGGCAGCCCAGAACGTTAAGTAGAGTCGACTTGCCGCAGCCCGACGGCCCCATGATGCTGATGTATTCCCCGCTCTTGATGTCGAGGGAGATCCCCCGCAACGCCTCAACCGTGACCATGCCCATCCGGTAGGTCTTGCGGACGTTGTCCAGATGTACGGTGGATGAAACGGCGGTGGCCACGAGATCGCGAGGGACCAATCTAGTCTAGTGCTGACCTTCGGCGGTAGCTGCCACGACCTGCTTCTCTGGTTTGGGCTTGTCCTTGGCCGGCGTGGTCTTCTTTTCTTCCGATCCCGGCTCCTTTCCTTCAAGTCCACTCGGCGAGCGCAAACAGACTCTCTCACCTTCCTTGAGCCCCTTCTTGATCTCGATGAACTCGTCGTTGAAATCGCCTACCTCCACCTCGCGCTGTTCGACTTTCGGCCCGGCCGCTACGTAGCACAGCTTCTTGCCCTCATGCGGGCTGATAGCTTGCACGGGCACGTGAACGACATCGGCGAGCTGATTTACGATAATCTGTACCTTGGTGTTCATGCCTGGACGCAGCCAATCTTGCCGGCCGCTGATTGTGATGGTCGTCCGATAGAGCTTCATGTCGGGGTTTAGCCACGAGCCTTCGGAATCAGGCAACACGCCGACTTGGCTGACTTCTCCTTCCATTTCCCGGTCTGGGAATGCATCCGCAGTAATGTGTACTTTCTGCCCCTTGGCGATCCGCTTGATGTAGGTCTCGTGGATCTTCACTTTGATGCACATCTTCCTCATGTCCGGGATGGTCAGAATGGTTTGCCCTTCGCGCACGGTGGCGCCTTCCCGGATCTGTTCTTCGTCGCGCCAGTACCTCACGTCGCCGCCGGAGCCATAAACAACCAGGCCGGGCCTTTGTGCTTTGATGACGCATTTGTCAAGTTGATCGGTAAGCTCCTTGAGCTGTCGTTCTTCTACGCTGTGCCTGGCCTGCGCCGATTTCAACTTCGCGTCCGCCTGAGCCATTTTCGAAACCGCGCCTTTCCTGGTGCGGTCCAGCTCCCGCAAAGACTCCGTGTATTTCGACAGCGCCTCTTCTGCGGATTTGCGGAACTCGTATTTAGAGAACAGGTTCAAGGCGGTTTCCGCCTTCTTCACTTTGAGAACGCAGTTGTCGTAGGCCAGTTGATCCTTCTCTAACTCGATCTTAGTCACGAAATCCTTGTCGAAAAGCCGTTTCGTTCCGTCGAGCGTAGATTGCCCCTGTTGCAGCTCCTTCTGGGCGATTTGCACCGCATCCTGTAATTCGCGAAGCTTCTGCTTCGCCTCACCATCGCCCAACTGGGCGATGTCCGCGTATTTCGAAAAGTCGATCACTGTCTCCGGATCGGCGGTTTCTTGGCCTGGCGCCGTCTCGGCGGTCGTCGAGGATGCCTTTTGGTTGGCATTCGCCGCTGCGACTGCAGGTGAAGCGGTGGCTATGGAGTTGTCCGGGCTGGCCGGTGAGTTGGTCTTGGACGTGACCGTGGTGAGACCCTGGCTGTGGGTCTCCCCCGATGTCGTTGTCCCCGCCGCTGGGGTAGCCTTCTCCGTGACATTCGTCGCTGACACGGTCCTTTCTGACGGTCCTGCAAGCAATCGCAATTGAGCGATGATTTGGTTGGCGGCTTGGTCACCCATGTACTTTTCAAAATCCATGCGCGCAAAGGCCGCCTTTTGTTCGGCCGCCTTCACATCGCTCAGGTTCTGATTCAATTGAATGTCGAATCCCTCTTGAGCATCCGTGAGGGACGCAACCGTCGATCCGAACGTGATCTCCTGCTGAGTGATTTTGTTCCTCAGGTCGGCTGAGTCGAGCTCCGCAAGCACCTTGTTGGTCCGCATATCCTCCTCCGTCACCTGGTAGCCTTCCTCGACAATCTTGAGAATTTTGACGCCTTGCCCGCCTTTGACTTCGCATTTGATTTCACCCTTTTCTTCCGATTCGACGCTGCCTCCCTCTAGCACCGTGATGTCCAAAGGCCCCTTGCGTGCGACGAAAGTCGCGCCCACATCCTTGGCTTTGCTCCCCGGCTTGAGGAAGTAACCAAGCGTGAGGAGGACCACCACGACGGCGGCAAGCCGCCATGGCCGCTTCAAGAATGAGCTAAGGAATCCTGATTTGGTTGGCATCGGATATCTCCTGAAATTGACCGTTGGGTTGAATAAAAAGGATCCCCAAGTGCTCCCAGAAACGTAGCCGAGCGGTGGTGTGTTCGACCAGAGCCTGAGTGCGCTGGTTCTTGGCGGCCGTCAGGTCGTTCTGTGCGTCGACTTGGTCCTGGGCTCGGCCTCTCCCCACCTCCGCTAACAGATTCTGTTCTTCCAGACGCCGTTCCGCCAGCTTCACCCCCAACTCGCTGTTCTCGTAGCTGCGCTTGTCTTGTTCCAGGATCCTCAGATCCTCGCGCACTTGAAGCTTCGTCGTATCTTCGGCTTCGGTCAAAGCTCGCGCGGACTGTTCATGGCGGATCAACGCGGTTCTATAGGCGTTTCGCTCCGCCTTGCGATCCAGCCCAGGATCAACATTTAGCCCAGCGCTCCATTGATAACGGTTGATGTCGGGCACTGCGAGCCGGGTGGCGTTCTCTTGTTTACTTTGGAATCCGGCGCTGGCTATCAAGTCCACCTGCGGCTTGAGCCGGCTGGCGGCCACCGCGATCGCCCGCTGCGTGTCCTCATGTTGCTCCCGCAAATTCTGCAAGTCCGGCCGCGCTGCCAGCGCCACCTTGATGGCATCTTCTACGGAAATCTTCGGATCCAGAATCGTCAACCGTTCCAATTCCTTTTGATCCATGACCAGCCTCACATCTGTTGAGAGCCCGAGCTGCAGCTTGAAGTTGTCCAGAGCCAGCAGATAATTCCTTTCGGCAGCTACCCAGGCCGTCTCCTGCGAAAGCTCCTGCTGCTCCAGCCGCCCCAGCTCGGCCAGCTTGACTCGACCCTCGTTTACCAATGCCCGAGTCCGGTCAGCGCTCCGCTTGAAGTTTTGGTAGCCGAGATAGGTGTTGCGCACAGTATCGCGGCTTTGGAGAACGCGGTAGTACGCTGAAGCAACATCCACCGTGAACTGCTTGCGGAAGCGGGTGTACTCCCTCATAGCATAGAGGAGTCCTCGCTCGGCTAGGGTCAGATTCTCCATCTCCGTTTTGAAGTTCGCGTTTTGCCACAGCGGTCTCAGAAAGGTCGCGCCAAGTTGCGATTCTCCGATCGTGGAAGGATTGCCCCGGACGAACCGGAAAAAATCGGTGGTGAATGCAGTCGTGATTCGACCAACATCCCGAATGAGCCATGAGGCGTTCACCGAACCGTTTGCTCGCACGCTGTTCCGTTCCACCAGGCTGTCGCTCAGCACCGGCTGTAACTGGCCGGTGACCGGGTCCACTCGAGGCTCCAGCACCGAAACCGTATTTACCTCGTAATCGGCTGTGCCGCTGGAGGAGAGCAGGGGCGTGAGTTGGTGGCGCGCCAACGTGAGATCCAGGGCTGATAAAAAGACCTGCTCTTTGCGGCTCTGATAAATGCGACTGCCGTTCACCGCCAGTTCCAGCGCCTTCTCCAACGAGAGCACTGGAGCTCCGTCTTCCACACCTGCGCGGCTCCCCAAAAACCCCGCTTCATTGGTGGAGATCGGCAAACCGCTTAGCGAAAGCACATTGGTTTGCTCAATGGTGAAATCCGCCTCCATCCCCGGCACCTTAGGAGTCTTTTGACCGATAACATGAGAAACTTCCTTGTCCGCCGATTTGCGATAGTGGCTTGTCGAGCATGCAGACAAGCATACGCCGAGCGCCAAGGCTCCAGACAGGCATCGCAAAAGTCCGAACAGGGATTTGGAAGGCATTGGGATTCAGACGTTCACTTAGGGTTCAACCCCGATTTGCTTCAAGAGTTGCGGGTACCCTGAGGTCGGAGCCCCCCCTAATATCGGGGGGGCATCCTTCCCCATCAGCAAGAATCAAGATCAGCCGGTGACTATGCATCCTCTAATCAGACCAACCATCGGTCGGCCACTCACGGTGAAGGGTGAAGGAAGCTGTTGTGCGTGAGGAAGCTAAAGCTGTAACCCCGCCCTCCTTACGCCCCATTGGCCGGATCAGGAGCCTTTTGCGGTGGAAATCCGCGGAGAAGTATGCCTGACGTGAAACTGATTGCGGCTCTGTGGGTTGCATCCCTCGTGCCCGCCGCAGGAGGGCACTTAATGACCGAAACCGGTGGCAGCGCTACGGCGCTGCACACAAGCCAGAACCTGTGGTGGGCGCGATCAGCGCCCACCTGCCTCAAAACCAGCTCTCTAGGCCAAATCCGCTGCATCCGGAACCGGCTGCGAGCGGGCCATGACCTTTTCTTTGAGCGCGGTGAACAATTCAGCAGATTCTTGCTGGGCCTTTGGAACTTGGGCCTTGGGGATTTGCAGAAGAGCGCGGTCCCGGGCGGCCCGTGCGTCCTCGATGCCGAACGCGACCGCCAAGCTATACCATTTATAGGCCTCGTGCTCGTTGGCCTTAACTCCCCAGCCCTGCTCATAGCACGCGGCCAACTCGTACATCGGTTCCGCATAGCCCTGGCGAGCCGCGAGTTCAAACCAATGAACTGCCTTGGCCGGTTCCACCGTGCCGGACAGTCCTTGGCCATGGATCTGTGCCAGGAGGATTTGGGCCGGGCCCACTCCTTGTTCCGCAGCCAACTCCAGCCAATGCTCTGCTTCGCTGTAGTTCTGTGCTACGCCGACACCGTTGAACACCATGGTCCCAAATACTCCCTGCGCTTCTGACAAACCTCGCTCAGCTGCTGCTCGGTAGTGCTTAGCGGCCTCGGTCGGATTAGCCTCTACCCCAGTTCCCGTCTCGTAGCACTTGGCCAGGCGCAGCATGGCACGCGGGTGGCTTAGGGCCGCCGCCTTTTCATAGTAGCTCACCGCCTGGCTGAAAGCCTGAGGGACCCCCAAACCTACCCGGAACAGTTCGCCTAGGGCGTACTGCGCGTCAGCAAGATTCGCTGCCGCTGCCTGTTGGACCAGGCTGGCCCCGGTGATGGCGTCGCGCGCAACACCGTCGCCACGCAGGTGGCGGATGCCTGACGCGAGCCGAGCCTGCGGTGTTTCGTCCGCAGCTTTTTGCGATGCCGCTGCGGCGCGAGCGAGTGGGAGCCTGGGTTGAGCTGGCGGAGTGGTAGTTGCTTTCATGAACAGGTCGTTGTCTGCCGAGAGTTCGGCGGGTGATGATTGAGGTTGCGGGTTACTGCCCGCCGGATCCTCGGCGGGAAAGGGTTCTGGTTGGACTTCGGACTGGTCGGAAGCGGTGCCTTCCGCAGCCTCGATCGGAACGGTGAGCGCGATGGCCTCGGCGGCGGTGACCAATTCGTTTGCTGGTGCCAGGTCGGGAGCGGAGATGGGTTCGAGGGCAGGTGTCACTTCGCTCTCGGCGGACGGCTCCGGAGGGACGGCCGGTTCTGTCGCCTCAACCGGAACAACCGGGGCTTCGGTTGCCTCAAGGGGGGCCGCAAGTGGCTCGTCCGCTGGCGTTACGGGCTCGGTAGCAACCGGCGGCTCGGGTTGAGGAACGTTTTCGGAAGTTTCGACTGCCGGGCTCGCCGTTGGTTCGGGGGCGGGGGAAAAGGCGATAGGCTGAGCGGCCTCAAGCTCGGGCCCTGGAATCTGGCTCGGAGGTTCCTCTACCGGCGCCAGCTCGGCGGCCTCAGCTTGGACCTGAGGGGGCATCGGAGCGGGCTCGGGCTCGAGCGTAGGAACAGGAGCGGAGGGTTCGACGCCTGCGTCGATGACGCCCGACTCCTCAGCCATAGGCAGCGCAGCACCCACTTCGGCCTCCGCCGCGGGAAAGTGAATTGCGGGTGCCTCAGACGGGGGCGCAACCTCGAACGCAGGTACTGGCGTGGACGGTTCGGTCGGTGCATCCGTGACGATCGGCTCCTCGACCTTGGGAGCTGAGCCGGTGGCTTCGACCTCGGCCGCGGAAAAGCTTATCGGGATAGATTCGGACGGCGGGGGGATCTCGACCGCCGGAGGGCTGTCCAACGGCACTGCGGAAACGGTTGGCTCTACTTGCTCGGCAACGGTTGCTTGCTCTGGAGAGGCCAAGGCCGACGTCAGTTCCTCAGCGCCGGGAAAGTGGATCGGAGCGGCCTCGCTGTCGGGAGCGGGCTCGGGCTTAGGCTCGGGTGGCTGGCTGACCCCGGTCGGTTTCGCCCTCTTGGCCGGGACGGGTGGTTCTTCGGCCGCCGGTGCCCAAGACATAGTGCTGCGGACGGGCTCGGCTTGAGGAGGAGGGGCTGGCTTGGGTGGGGCTGCTGACGGCTTGGATGGCTTGGGACGAACGTTCTGTGAAACCAGCGATCGGAGAGCCTCGGCGGCGTCGCCGTCTCCTTGCTCGGCCGCGCGGCGGTACCAAGCTATAGCTTGTTGGGAATCCCGAGCAACGCCATACCCCATCTCATAACAATGGGCGAGGTTGAATTGGCCCCCGGCGTGACCTTGTTCCGCCGCTTGGTGGTACCAGCGCACCGCGCGGGTGTGGTCTTCAGGCACGCCTTCACCCTTAAAATAAAGTGCGCCGAGCGCAAACTGGGCGTCGGCATACCCTTGAGTCGCGGCTTTCTCGAGCCAAGGCGCCGCCTCCTCGTAACTGGTTTCCACCCCTTCGCCGATAATGAAGGCCAGGGCAAACTTGTACTGCGATTCAGGGTCGCCGCGCTCGGCCGCACGGAGCAGTTCTTGGAGAGCGGCTGGAAGCTGATTGAACGACTGGCTGGTAACACTGAGATTGGACGGGGGGATGGTGGAGGGCTTGTGCTCGATCTGCGGGGTGGGGGGCATCGACTTCTGCAACTCTCCCACCGCTTGGCGTGCATCCTCGTCGCCCTGGGCTGCTGCTCGCTGGTACCACGACAAAGCGGAGGAAAGATCGCGGTTCACCCCGTCACCGCTTTCGTAGCAATAGCCCAGGTTGAACTGCGAGCCCGCGTGTCCAGCCTCGGCTGCGCGCCGGTACCAATTCAGCGCCTCACCGATATCGCGGGCAACCCCATTGCCGCGGTGGTAGCTTACCCCCAACGCAAACTGGGCGTCCGCATTGCCCGCCCGCGCCGCCTTCCTGAACCACGTGATCGCGGTGGCTGCATTTTGCGGCGTCCCTTCCCCGCGGGCAAAGCATAACCCGACCTGGTATTGGGCGAGCAGACTCCCGGCCTCAGCCTCGCGCAGGAGGGCCCTAAATTCAGCCTCGTTCGAGTTAGGCATGGTGCGTTCAGAGCTACTCCTAGCGACAAACCTACGCGAATGCAAGCTCCGGGCACCAGTTTTGGGAGCCTCTCCGCCCTTTTGGCGACGCCGTTTGTTCCAGAATGGTCGCAAAGTAAGCTTGCCAAATGCGTCGGTCCCCCTAAATTGGTCGGCTCTTGATCGCTAAGACATGACCTTACTTGGTTCCATCGGATTATTGGCGCAGAATACCGTGCAGAATCCCAAAGCGCAGGCCCTGCAGATGTTTGGCCTGTTCGCCATCATGGGATTCATGTTCTATTTTGCGATTTACCGCCCGCAACAAAAAAAGGCCAAGGAGCACGACGCTCTCCTCAAGGCGCTCAAACCGGGGGATCGCGTGGTGACTTCCAGCGGGATCATGGGTATCGTGATCAGCATCAAAGATAAGACTGTCTCTCTAAGGTCGGCCGACTCGAAGCTCGAAGTGCTTAAAAGCGCCGTTACCGACGTCCTGGAACGTAGCGAAAGCGCCAACTAGAAAAGCAGCCGGATGCCCTCCCCACTCCTTTATCCGGTCCTCACGCCCTCCGCGTCACCATCGTTCAACGCCTAAACTAGACTGTCATGAGCAGGAATTTGTGGAAGCTGTCGCTGATCCTCTTCATCCTTGCCTGGTCGCTGTGGGAACTCTACCCCCCGACCTCTCGGAATCTGATCCAGGTGTTCCGGGATCAAGCGGAGACCAGCAGCGACACGAACTTCATCGCCATCGTCAATCGGGCCATTGAGCTCGAAAAGCAGAACACCAACCAGGCCTTCAAGGCCCTGAAGACGGCGGTGGGTACCAATGATCTGGCCCGCTATTTTCCGGCCCTGGTCGAAGAAGGCGAGACCGATGTCAACCAGGGCATCCTCAATCGCATCCAGCAGAAGGCGGCCGGCAAGATCAAGTTGGGCCTTGACCTGCAAGGCGGCATTTCCTTCCTGGTTTCGATGGACACCAACAAGCTGAGCCAGATCTCCGACAAGTCGCACGCCCTGGATCAAGCCGTCGAAGTGCTTCGCAAACGCGTGGATCGTTTTGGCGTCGCCGAGCCCTTGCTCCAGCCGGAAGGCGACAACCGCATCCTCATCCAGCTCCCCGGCTTGAGCGACGCGGATAAAGACAGCGCCAAGAACCAAATCCAAAAGGCCGCATTTCTCGAATTTCGCCTGGTCCACCCCGAAAGCGCACAGCTCGCCGCTCAGGACATTGTCGAACCCGGTTACGAAATCAAGATGTACAAGCCTCGGCGCAAGGGAGTGGATGTGGCCGTGCCCTACCTGGTCAAACGCACGCCCGAACGCGGCCTTACTGGAAGCTACGTGGAGCGCTCAGGGGTCTTTCCTGATCCGGTGAGCGGTCAACTCAAGATCAGCCTTAAGTTCAACTCGGAAGGGGCTAAGCTCTTTGGAGAAATCACTCGTGAGAACGTCGGCCATCAGCTGGCCATCATCCTCGACGGCGAGCTTTATTCCGCTCCAAACATCAACGAGCCGATCATGGGGGGGAACTGCGAAATCTCCGGCCAATTCGATCAACGCGAGGCTTTCGAGTTGGCTAACGTCCTCCAAAACCCCCTCCAGGCGCCGGTCCACATCGAGGAGGAACATGCCGTCGATCCTTCTCTCGGAAAAGACACGATCGAGAGCGGCGTCAAGGCCGCGCTGATCGGCACCGCCGCGGTCGTGGTGTTCATGCTGGTTTATTACATGATCGCTGGAATGGTTGCGAATGTGGCCCTCCTGCTCAACATCGTGATCTTGCTCGGGGTCATGTGCTCGGTGGGGACAACCCTCACCCTGCCGGGTATCGCGGGCATCGTCCTGACGATCGGCATGGCCGTCGATGCCAACGTGCTGATCTACGAACGGTTGCGCGAGGAGTTGGCCGCCGGCAAATCGCTCAAGGGCGCCATTTCGGCCGGCTATGACCGGGCCTTCAGCACCATCTTCGACTCTCATTTCACCACGCTGATTTCCTCGGTGATCCTCATTTACATGGGCACCGGGCCAGTCAAGGGCTTCGGCGTGGCCCTGACCATTGGCGTGGCGCTGAGTTTGTTCACCGCTCTGGTGGTCACACGCTTGATCTTCGATTGGCTGGTGGGCAACGGCGTGATCAAGAAACTGCCCATGCTCCACATCATTCGGAAGCCCCGCGTGGATTTCATGAAATACGCGTTCCTCGCGTTTGCTGCCTCCTGGACGCTTATTCTGATTGGAAACGGCTACGGCGTCTATCGTGGCAAGCAGGTTTTCGGCGTGGATTTCGCTGGCGGTGACCGGCTCGGCTTGAGCTTTGTGCACAAGATCGAAACGGATAAGGTGCGCAACGCCATCACCGACGCAAAGCTCGGCGAACCGTTCATTCAGTACGAGCGGGAACTGAGTGGCCAGAAGGAGACGTTGTATATCACTACCGAAAGTGCTGAAGGCAAGTCGCCTCAGGCCACCTCGGCCGCAAGCCCTGTTGAAGACCTGCTGAAGGCCAAGTTCCCGGAAGCCGGGTTCAGGCATCTCTCGCTCGATCACGTTGGGGCCACCGTGGGTGAAGAAATTCGGAAGACAGCTATCTTGGCTTCTCTGCTCGCGATGTTCGGCATCCTCATCTACGTCGCTTTCCGTTATGAATTCTCGTTCGCCGTGGGAGCCGTTATCGCGATCATTCACGATATCCTGATGACCCTCGGGTGCTTCTTCCTCTCCGGCCGCCAGCTGAGCGCGCCGATGGTGGCAGCCATTCTGACGATCATCGGCTTCTCCATCAACGACACCATCGTGATCTTCGACCGTATCCGGGAAGACCTAAAACTCGGGGTGCGCGGCACTTTCAAGGAAGTCATGAACATGGCCCTTAGTCAGACCTTGAGCCGAACCATCATCACCTCAGGCACGGTGTTTCTGTCCACCCTGTCTCTCTACCTGTTTGGTGGTGGCGCGGTGAACGACTTCGCCTTCACGTTCCTCGTAGGTATTATCACGGGAACGTATTCGAGCATCTACATCGCCAGCACCGTGGTTCTCTGGTGGCACAAGGGCGAGCGGCCCAAGCTCGGCTCAGCGGTGGTGATCGACAACGCGATCACCGCGAAGGTGTAGATTTATCTAAATAACATTTGCGTTCGCCATAATCCGAACGATAATAAGCTCACATTAGAGCTTGTTAGAGTTCGGACATGGTAGATCGTCAGTTGGAGGTTCTTCAGTGATGATTTGAAACCCGGCAACCGGGAACAGTCTAGTTTTCTGCAGCTTTCTAAAGAGAAATCACAATCATCATGAAATTATTTGTTGGAAACCTTTCCTTCGATACCACCGAGAACGATCTTCAGGACGCTTTCGCCGCCCACGGCGCCGTCGCCGAGGCTTGCCTCATCATGGACAAAGTCAGCGGCCGTTCCCGCGGTTTTGGCTTCGTCACCATGAGCAATGACGAAGAAGCCCAGGCGGCCATTACCGCCATGAATGCCACCGATCTAAATGGTCGGGCGCTAACGGTCAACGAAGCGCGTCCTCGCGAACAACGTCCCGTCGGTGCCGGCAGCGGCCGCGGCGGTGATTCGCGCCGGAGGTATTAAGCCCTCCTCTCCCCGGGCCCGCAGATAAAGCGCGGGCCTCTCGGCTGACCAACAGCCGGACAACATTCACAGCCAGGAGGCCCCAAGCCGGAGCCTCCTTGCGCTGCGTACCCCCCTCTCCGCCACCTAGCCGGTTCAATGAGCTCCGGCAGTCTGCGGAGGGCCAAGTCTTCAAACATGCCCGCGCTCATCGAACAGAGGCTCATTGACCCCGGTGCGCCCGAGCGGAAGAGGTCCGAGGCTGGATCGGAGGATGGGCGGGTTTCTGCCTGATTGGCTTGCCCCTTGTTTCGGTAATCGTTGGCAACGACCACGCCGGGACAGTGCACAGGACAGGGACAGGTCGGTGGGACACATGCCTGGTCCATCAGCCTCCGACTCGAGGATTGCCGCCCTCGCCGCTCAATCTCCAGGCCCGGACCAACATTTTTCTTTGCATTTCCAGGTGAATTGATCAGCATCGTTAGCTAGCCTGCGGAACGGAAGGGGTCAGGCTTTAGCTTGGCAGGCTTAATGCTCTGACCCTATTCGCGGTTGGAAGACGGCAATAAGTGGACGCATTTGAGAATGCATTACTACATAACCCGCTGTCTTTCTCGTCCACGCCGCGCGTTAGCAGAACCAAACAGAACAACATATGAAGCACATCACCACGCGCAAATCGGGATTCACCCTTGTGGAAATCATGATCGTCGTCGCCATCATAGGCTTGCTGGCCGCGATCGCCATTCCCAACTTTGTCAAGGCCCGTACCACCGCCCAGAAGAACGCCTGCATCGCCAACCTCAAGCAGATTGATGGTGCCAAAGAGCAATGGGCGATGGAGAACAAGAAGACCACCGGCGACACGACCGATACGACCGCGGTCAACTCGTACCTCAAGAACAGCGCCCAACCGGCTTGTCCGGCCAACGGCACTTACACCTACAACAACGTCGGGGTCAACCCCAGTTGCTCCATCGGCTCCACTTTGGGCCACACGCTCTAAGCGGCACCCAAACTTCGTCATTTCAAGTGGGTCCGCGCGAGTGCGCCTCAGCAACAAGTTGAGGCTCGCCGCGGGGACCCACTTTTAGCGTACCTCAGGCCCAAATGCGTCCACGCTCTGGGGGATCGAGGAAGGATATGCCTTTCTCTGGCAGTCCTATCTGCGAGAGCATCCACGCGAACTCGTCGCTGTGGCCCGCCCCCACGCTCTCCTGTGGGCCGGTCAGAAAGCCACATTGGATGGATCGCGTTCTCGCGGTCACGGCCTTCGCTATGAGTGGATGTTCACCGAAGGAGGAAGCGCCACCGGCCAGCGGGTGGAACACGCTCATGCAAAGCCTGGCACCTGTTGTGAAACCCTTAAGGTTACGGATGAGTGTAGGCGAGTTGACTACGGCTTCATGGCTGTCCAGGTCATCGATCGTGCCCACCCGGACAAAACTCCGCCGACCATTCATGCTACCTACGCCCCGACCTTCGGAATCCGGCCGGGTGATCCCGTTGTTTTCAAAAGCAGTGTGCCTGCGACCGCAGGCTGGGAGGAATGAGGGGAAGAGCCTGACCTAGCAACGGACCATACGGGGTTCCCCCGATCGACCGGGCCTGGTCCCAAGCCTACAATCACTAATGTGAGCTTACCAGCAAAGTTGGTTGCATGAGAGCGTCTATCAACTGAACCATCAAAGTCCCGGCCTCGCAGATTAAATGCCCGCGAATTTTCCCACCCCCGTCCGGCCCACCCTGCCTCTCAAACGATCTCGGCAAGAGAAACACCTATGAAGAATAACACCACGCGCAAATCGGGATTCACCCTTGTGGAAATCATGATCGTCGTCGCCATCATTGGCTTGCTGGCCGCGATCGCCATTCCCAACTTTGTAAAAGCCCGTACCACCGCTCAGAAGAATGCCTGCATCGCCAATCTCAAGCAGATTGATGGTGCGAAGGAACAATGGGCGATGGAATTCAAGAAGACCACCGGCGACACCACCGATGCGACTGCGGTCAACTCTTACCTCAAGAACAGCGCCCAGCCGGCTTGTCCTGGAAACGGCACCTACACCTATAACAACGTCGGCGTAAATCCGAGTTGCTCGATCGGCGCCACGTTAGGACACACGCTATAGGCGGCGCCCAAACTCCGTCCCTTCCAGCGCCTCAGCCCGCGCGCGCTTCATCAACAACTTGAAGCCTGCGACGGGGACCGCGCTTAGCGTGCCTCGCTCCCCATGGCCTGCACGCCGTACCGGGGACGGCCTATTTCTGTCCCGGCCCGTGCCCATGCCGCTAATCAGGGGCTGGTCGTTGACAGGCCTACTGACTGTTGCTATCCAGACCCCACATGGATTCGACTCTGGCTATCCTCTCAGCGGCAGCAATTCTCACCAGCCCACTTCAGCCATCGGACCCCTGGGTCCAGATTTCCACCTCTCTCTCGGCGGGCTTCACCAACAACGGGGTCAAACTCGACTGGCCGGGAGGTTGTTCCGGGGTGGTTGCCAATCGCATCAACGGCGACGTCGTTGTCAAAGTCGTCGGCCAGGGCCTCTGGCGAAGCTCCGACCTGGGCGGGACCTGGAAACGGATTGATGACGGTTGCGTCTCTGGAAGAGATGAAACTGGCTGGGCCACCACTGTCGACCAGAATGATCCCAGACGCATGGCCAGCTTCTCATTGGATGGCTTGGCCGGCTGGACCACGAACGGAGTTGTCTGGAAGAGTTTCACGGGCAACGGCCGGAACTGGGACTTCGGCTCTGTGGATTGGGCCACCGCCGCTCCCCGCACCATCCTGGCCGCTAAGCACGAAACCTCCCCGTTGGGGGAGGTAGACCTCAGTCCCGATGGCGGGGTCACTTGGACCAAACTGGCCATCTCTCTGACCGGCAAGCAAAAAGCCATTTCCATGCTTGGCGTCCTCGATGCGAAGACCCTGATCTACAGCGACGGTAATGGGATCCTGCGCAGTACGGATACCGGCACCACCTGGGTGCAGGTCTCCGAGGCGAACCCTCAGACCAGGATCCCCGTGCTTTTCCAAGGCGTTCATTACCTAGGCACGGCGAATGGATTGCTTGTCAGCAAGGATACCGGTGCGCACTGGAAGCTACAGGGCACTTCTGTTGATATTTGGTTGGGTCCCTTCTTCGGAACCAACCACCGTATCATGGCCGTAATCGGTTCAGATGGCGTGCACCTAACGCGGAATGCGGGCAAAACCTGGTCGCGCGTCGCCGGTTCCCGCCCCACAAGTTCTGGCTTTCAGTTCTCGCCGAACTGGTTTGGCTGTTACGCCTGGGATCCCGTTCACCAAGTCATTTACGCATCCGCGATGGGGAATCCCGTTTACCGCCTCAAGTAACCAGCTCGCCCTCCCTGGCCGCCGGACATCCGGCGGAAAATCCACGGTGCCTGCTCCCTCCGTTCTCGACCCGATCCTCGCGACGACTCCGCGTTCGTTGATCGCGTAACCTCGTAGATTCTGGGCGTCTACCCCTCCCTCCATCGTTGGAAGGGTCGTCGCCTGGAGCGTGTGGTTTTAGGCCCCCTCCGCTACTTGGGCACTAAATAGCTCTTGGTCCAAACTGGCCGAGCGGGCCAGTTGAACACTCGCCACTGCTCGTCGGTGAGCCTCTGCAGCGTCGGACCGGGAAGAATGAACTCGTAATGGCTCATGGTTGGGCCGGCATAAACCATCCGGTCTGGTCCATTATCCACGGCGATCATCAGCAGGTCCACATTGCCGGTTGCCTCGTGAAGCACGCCGCCTGTTGGGTCCACTTGGTCAGGCGGAGCCGTTTCGATATCCGTCACTAATGGATCGGCTTGGTTGGATCCGTTTGAATCCACGGCATATTCCGGAGAGGCGAGTAGTTGGCCATAGTCCTTGTAGAACAAGCCTGGATACCAGCCATCAAATGTCGCTCCGTAGTAGGGCCGGTCCTGCCGGTTCATCAGACCCTGAATGTAGCTCACCTCCGATGCGGTGAACGACTGTTGCTGCAATTCCTTGGTCGCCAGGGCCTCGAGGGCAGTCATTTGTTGGGCGAAGTTGCTGCAGAAATCGAGCCGGGCCTGCTTCTGTACCGCGAGGTCTATATCTTGTGCCACTCGTTCGCCGGACAGGCCAACGACTGGCATCGTCCCCTCGGCAGGAAGACGCCGCATCACCTTCGTTGCGAGGTTGGCCAGTTGTTTCATCTGCTCCCAGAACGCCGGCACTGGCTCGACAAACCCCGTGGGATACTGGCAAGTGATACTCACGGCGTAGGGCTGGGCCGCATACAAAACCGTGTCATGCTTCAACTCCGTGTAAGAAGCCAACTGCGTGTTCAACGTGTGCCGCGCCCAGGCCCGAGTCCGCATGGCCTGGGGATATACCGAATTCGTGGTCGGCTCTGACAACGAGCGCAACGCCGCCAGCCAGCCCGTATAGATGCTGTCTTGCCATGCTGCCGCGGGCAGACGGTCGAACGTGGCCGCCGCCGCCGTCAGGTTATGCGCGTACGGGTAACCGTCCCGGAACTTTCCGATCCCCGACGCATCAAGCATCCTCGCGGCAATCAAATCACCTACCTGTCGGTTTCCGAGCACGGTGTAAGCAACGTCTAGCGCGCTGGCATACCGCCGCAGCACTTTGCCGAAGAAGGTCACGTTGGGTAAGTCCTCGTTCCAGAAGATCCGGTCGAAGATAACCTCAGACATCGCCCAGCCGTCAGGCACGAATGCCTGGCCCAGGAAGCCGCAGGTCGCGGGCAGTTGGACCTGGTTCGTATCCCAAGGCGAATAGAAAACATCCGAGGCATAAAGCGTTTGGCCGTAGCCGCCGTCGTAGATCCGAGCTTGGACGTTCGCCAGCGCGTTTGTGCTTATCGTAGCCAGCGAACCGACGCCCGCGGCGCTGAGGAGCGAATCGAGCTGCGAGAAATTCATCGATTCCGGACGCCCGATGAACACCCGGATGGCATTGTCAAGTTGCGTCCACTCCGTGAGTTCGCCCGAGGATTGAAGCAGGCTTCCTAACACCGCGGCCGTGGCCAGCTCCCGTATCGATTGCGGATCGCCTTTGCTTTGGAGAATACGAAAATCGGTTCGAGCCACCCACATGAAGGTCTGAAAATATTGGGCCAGGTGCGCGTTCCGGGTGTAATGGCCGCGGACCTTGAATTGGGAAAAATCTACCGCCCGGCTCGTGCCGAACAGCGAGAAGTCAGGGACGTACTCTTGGGTGGCGATCGCCTGCAGAGTCCTCGTTACGTCGGCATCGCCCCCAAATACCGTGGGCACTTGGGACGCCACCCCCGTGCCGGTTGGATTGCCAATCAGCGATCGCGCCACCGCCAGGAAGTAGTCGGCGTCGCTCACGCTGGATGCCAGCGGCCCTTGCCGAATCGCGGCTGGCAATTGGCTCAGTTGCCCGGCCATCCCGTCAAGAACGTGCTTCAGCGCCGGGGCGAGCTGGGTCTCTTCGATCTCCTCCAGCATTCGATCAAAAGAGTAATGCCAGGCGTGCAGCATCGAGTCGGCGGTGATCAGCACCGGCAGATCGTCGCTCAGGATGCGATAGTAAACGGTTGCGAAACGGTCCGATCCCAACCGCTCGCTGACCACAAATCCGTTGGTCAGGAACGTCGGCATCTCGGCACCGTTCAGCCGGAAATCGTACAGGCGGTAGCCCGGTGAACCATTCGTCTTGCCTGCGTTCGCCACGGCAGGATCGGCGCTGAACTGGTCCCAGTATAGAGCAGTCCGCGGATCGAAGCTGATGCTGTCAAGGTAGCCAAACGAGGGCAGGTTCGCAGCGAACTGGGTCGGCGTCAGGAACCCGGTGCGCTGTAATTCCTCGTTAAAAATCCGCCGGTAGCCGTACAGTTCGGCCCCGTCAGCGTCGCTGCCGCCTTGGACCGCGGAGTTGAAACGGAAGAACTGCAGCGGTTGGTTGGCGACGCTCAGGCCCTTGCCGTCCGGGGTCAACGCTTGCCAGTCCCCCTCATCGTGCCATGCCCGAAGGTCAGTGCTGGACTCCAGCCGTAATCGATAGGCTGTGCCAACCACCGGTGGAACCCCCGCGTTCTTGACGCTAATGACCGACCCGTTGCCGGCTTGCTGGATGGAAAGGGAGGGCGGCTCAAGCCCCAGGGCGATGCTGGCAATAGCGCTACTCGCAAGAGCTACTCCAAATGCTATCCTCATTCTCCATTCTTATCATCGCGCACATAAGATTTCAAGACCTTACTTGTTCCGGAGGGGGGAGTGTGCTGCTTCGCTGACAGGATTCCATCTCCTACCGTTTATCGTGCCACTGCTCATAGTCCTAGCCAAAGATATTTGAAATTTTATGGCAGCCGAAGGGAGTCCCCGTCGATTCCACGGTTTCCGACGGCTGCCATAAAACTTCAAGCATCTTGGGTCTTTGCCAGTTCGGGCGCTTGATATGCA
>Ga0265314_10000682_pt1 | contig 41307 bp, 34 predicted proteins | sample 4126metaG_FD_203106 | JGI IMG/M metagenome (GOLD analysis project Ga0265314, IMG submission 203106) | Rhizosphere microbial communities from Carex aquatilis grown in University of Washington, Seatle, WA, United States - 4-1-26 metaG | ecosystem: Host-associated > Plants > Roots > Rhizosphere >...
CGCCGCGGGTCAATTCTTCGCGAAAGTGTCTCCGTAGCGTTTTGGCGGAACGCAGGCCGATGATCTTGGCGATCTCCTCGTGCTTGGTGCCATACGCTGCCAAGGACCTCACGGTCGTGCGGTTGGCGTCGGTGGGTTTGAATTTAGGTCTGGCCATTTAAGTATTTCCTTGATCTGAAGAATTCTCTTGTGGTGCGATTGTGTCGGTGTCGGTGTCGGTGTCGGTGTCGGTGTCGGTGTCGGAATCAGGTTCGGGATCGATCTCGCTCTTGACGCCGGTCTCGGTCTCGGCCTCGGCCCGGACCTCGCTGTCGATCTTGGTGGCAGTCGAGACCTCGGTGGCGCTCGCGGTAGGTGTGGAGGATGACGACGGCAGGCGTAAAGCCTTCATGTCATCGAAGCACCGGCCATCACCCTCAAGCGTCGCTGGCCGGCCGGTTAGCTCTTGCCACCGCCGGACGATCAGATCGACGTATTTGGGTTCGATTTCAAGGCCATGGCAAATGCGGTTGTTCATCTCCGCAGCAATCAATGTGGTTCCTGAACCGAGAAAAGGATCATACACGACCTCGCCTGGCTCGGTGTGGTTAAGCATAGGCCGACGCATGAGTTCTAGCGGCTTTTGGGTTCCGTGGCCTGTTGCGGTTTCTTCTTGGTTCTTTCCTCCAAATGGATTGAGACTGGCGACCGACCATAACGTTGATTGTGTTCGGCTGCCTCGCCACCGCGATCGGCGCCCTTTACGGACCGCCATCCACGCGGGTTCGTGCTGCCAGTGATACATACCGCGGCTTAACGCGAAGTGGGGTTTTGCCCATATTATCTGCGAGCGAATTTCAAACCCCGCGGCATTGAGGTGCATGGCAACCTCCGCCGCATGCAAGCCGGCGTGAAAGACATAGGCGACGTCCCCGGGGAAAAGCATATAAGCCGCAGTCCAGTCGACGCGATCGTCGTTGGTGACTTTGCCCACTTGAACCTGCTTACCCAAGCCGGCTTCTTCGCGCCATTCAGGGTCATACGAGACACCGAATGGGATATCTGTAATCATCACTATAGGTTGAGAGTCCAGCAGCACTCGCGCAACGTCCTCCGCTTTGGTAGAGTCGGCGCAGAGTATGCGATTCCGTCCGCAATGCCACATCTCGCCCTCCTCAGTTACGGTTTTCGAAGGACCGCCGTCGCCGGCATCGGCGAGATTCTCTGCAGCGGGATCGATCATCAGTTCGTCGATTTCGTACTGCAAGAAGCCGGTGAAGTGAAGTGGGAATTTAGCGGCTTCGAGTGCGACGATCTCGGTCTTGAGCAACGCCGGAATCCACGCGGTGTCTTCGTGCGAACGGTTGTCCATCAGCCGATATCCGCGGACCAGTTCTGGTGTGAGGTTATCTGCGACATGCACCGGGACCTGCTCAAGGCCTAACTTCTGGGCTGCGAGCCTCCGTACGTGACCAAGGATGATGATGCCTTCGATGTCGACGACGATCGGCTGGCGGAAGCCATACTCAGCGATCGACAACGCGACCTTGTCGATTGCGGTTTGCGGGATCTTTCGCGGATTGCCCGGGTAGGGCCTCACACGATTAATTGGCCATAGTTCGATTTTCATTATTTATTCCTTCTGATACCTTTTCTAGAAGTGCTCTTGGGTCCAGAGGTTAGCGCTGGGTGGCCGGACATTAGGCGGCGCACACATCCAAAGTGTTCAGCGCAAAGGCTCAAATCTTCGGTCGCGAAAGATTCTGATAATTCGATCGCTTTGGGGAGGTTGACGCCTTGCCGCTTAGTCGAAGGGCACTGGAGAAAATAGGCGGGAGAATTCAGAGGGCGATCGAAAGGGGGTTTCAGTTCCGCTCGGTCGGCTTCTCAAGGCGAGTCGGGAATTGCCGTAGCGTGAGGCCGGTGAAAACTGTAGTCGACTTGGCGTCGCTAGGCTGTCACTTTCGCGCGACTACGGTGCAGTTTGCTATCGGTTTGTGCCGTTTAAGACGCGTGTTTCGATGACTTAAAAGACTGGTATTGGGCTCGGAGGCGCCATTCTGCGCTACCGGCAGCACGCCTCAGCCGAATGAGATCCAACCTGGAGTGACTCTCGAAAAGCGCTAAAAGGCGGGGCGTCGGATGATAAGCTAAGTGACTGACACCACGCCAGTTGTGGCTCAGCTCGCCCTGAGTCTCGTTCTGACCCACTCTCCTTTTATAGACGGTAAAAACGGAAGTCTCCGGAGAGGGGTTCGTCTGGACTGACTGGGGAGCCAAACTTTTCCCACTAACTGTCTCTGCCAGTTGGTTAACTGCAGGGACCCCAGAACTCTGAAGAATTCGCGCTCTAGGCGCCTGCGTATAATTCGTGCATGTCCTTCGCGGTTGTACCGATCCATGACCTTGATCTCCCGGCTGGCAGCCACATACCGTTCGGAACCAAATTTGTCCTTCAAGATGTTCCTGACTGGCTGAAGCAAGACAAGCACACCATGAGCGACATCGGTCGGTCTGAGCGCGATTTGACGCTGGCGGCGAAACACGCCCTGGTCGCTCAGTATGACGCCGATTCGTACGGTATGGCTGATCCCGAATGGAGAGGCTCTCAGCCCAAATCTATCCAGCATTTGCGATTTCAGGGGGCAATTCTCGCCAACATGGCCATTTGGCTGATTCAGCCTCAAGGGTCAACCTGACGACTGGGTTCACGCACTCACCACTCTCGATAATGGTCGAATCGCAGACCCTCCCTTAATCATTCAAACGGAGCGAGAACCACGACTTTACTGCCATCCCGATGATTTCGAAAGGCCCGTCGAACCGAAGCACGTAATTAAGGCCGCAAAACTTTTCGAAGCCCTAACCACCATCCCGAGGAAAAATCCAGTTTGGGAGGCCCTGCGGGCTTTCTGGGCCGGACTGACTATGTATCCGCCCGACCTTCGCTATCCGTTCTTCTGGATGGGCCTGGAGGCGCTGTTCGGAGCCGACGACGGAGCCGAGATCGGCTACAAGCTCGCGCAGAGAATATCCTTTTTTCTGCCGGATACCCCTGAAGTGGCGCGCGATCTCTTCAAGAAGGTCAAGACGTGCTACGGCATGGCTCCAAAATCATTCACGGACGGTGGAAAGACGATCCACAGATCAATAAGGTCATGGGGGATACAGAAGCTATTGTTCGGACCGTCGTGCGCCGCCTAATGGACAATCCGCAGATGATACAAACGTTTCTTTCGACGCCGCGCGACAAGTTCCTTGAGGAGTGGGTTTTCTCGCGATTTCTCGATCCGCCGCCGTACCCGGTTATTTGATGAAGCCCTTCGCCGATCGATTTTCGTTAGGTCACCCCTGGCTTCGTTCGGCGCGACAACGTGACGGTAGATGTCCCTTAAACAGAGCCTCCACAGGCTACTACTCTAGCGGAACCTGCCCAGGCGTCAACACCAAAAAAACACCATTCAGCTTCGCGGGAGAAGCGGTTCCGAAGACTGCTTTGTTTCTCATCGTCAGAACAAAGCCTGGAAGACGCCGTATCCTTGATATATTCAATCGACGCCCCTCGTCCCAAGCTACACGTCGCCTCAGCCACTTGTCATGCAACCGGACGGTTCCATGACCGAGGCCTCTGGGTTAACCGTGTTTGCGTTTCATTTGGCTGAATGGCGAAGCTCCCAGTACGCTAGCGTTGAGGTGATAAACCTTATGCGATTGTCTCTCATTGGCTCGTTACTGACGTTCTCGGTTTGCGGACAAACGAACTCCTCCCTTTCGGGCTCCGTTCTCGATGCGGGCGGCGTCGCCGTGGAAGCCGCCACTGTTCGCGCTCGCAACACGCAAACGGGAACCACATCTACCGCCGTAACTGCGCGCGACGGCAAATATACCCTGGGAAATCTCACCCCAGGAGCTTACGATATCTCGATTTCGGGCGTTCCGGCCATGTCTAATTTCGAACGTAAGAACGTGGCGATCGATTCGAAACCTGCGGTGCTGGAGATTCGCATGGACTTCAATACTCAGCTCGGCACGCTGGGGGAGGATCGCGTGAACCTCGCCGCCGACGCCCGCCGGCATAAACCGCCGTCCGGTCCGGCGCCCCGTACAAAGGACGGTAAGCCAGATTTGTCTGGCGTGTGGTGGCGCCCCGCGGATGTGAATGGAGGCGGCCCCCAGTTCTTGCCCGCAGCGGACGCCGTGCCACGCGACCGTCGCGAGGCCAATACCAAAGACAATCCGCAGGTCCGCTGTCTGCCGGGAGCAGTGCTCCGCTTCGGCCCTCTTTTCGAGATGGTCCAAAGCGAGAACTACCTAGTGATCATCAATGACGACGAGAGCCCCGGTTTTCATCAGGTGTACCTCAACGGCCACCACCCGGAAGACCCTAATCCCGCGTGGTATGGCCATAACACCGCTCAATGGGATGGAGATACTCTGGTTGTCGATCGCGTCGCGTTTGACGAGCGTATCTGGCTCGATCAGGGCGCGCATCCGCACTCGCCGAAGCTCCACGTCGTAGAGCGCTACCGCCGACCCGATCTGGGACATCTGGAATCGGAGGTTACAGTAGAAGATCCAGGTGTGCTGGCGAAACCATACGTCATCAAGCGCGTGGCGGATCTGGCGCAAGACTACGATATCTACGAGTTTATTTGCACCGAGAACGAGCGCGACGCTCGGCACATGGTTGGCAAATAGCCTCGGCAATCACGTCGCGTCGGCGCTGCCGCGTGCTACGATGTTCGTTGTTTTCTCCAGTTTTGAATGGAAAGTGAGGCGCTCATGAGTACACAATCTGCGTCATTCCCGGAGCGGCGTTCGTTTCTGACTCGTTTCAATGCCGGCGCGGCGGCCATCGCAGCACTGGCCGTGGGCGGCGTCGCGAGGGCCCAAGTAAAGTCCGCACCTGCCACTCGTTTCGAGCCCACGCGGCACGACAAAGACGACTGGATGGACGCACTCCCCGGCAAACATCGATTGGTGATCGACACAACCAGCGTGGACGGATTCCGGGACGGACTCCTATTCGCGAGCAACTTCATGCTGGCGAATCGCAATGATTACGGTCTGCAGAATCAGGATCTGGCCGTCATCGTGGTGGCACGTCACCTCTCCACGGCGTACGGCTACAACAACGAAATGTGGGCCAAGTACGGAGCCTCCTTGGCGGATGCCCAGGGCAAAGAGCCCCCTAAGACGAACCCCAGTGCTGCGTCGTTAGCATCGCTCTCGAATCAGGGCGTCCAGTTCGCCGTGTGCGCCATGGCGACTAGCAGGCTTGCGGGCGTGATCGCACGTGCGGCGGGCGGAAACGCCGAAGCCGTCAACAGCGAGTTGATTGCGAACCTGGTGAGCAATGGCCGAATGGTTTCGGCCGGAATCATCGCGGTCAACCGTGCGCAGGAGCGCGGATATTCATTCGTGCGCGGGTAGTCTCGTTTTTGCCGGAGAAAATATGAAACAGCTGCACCTTGTTCTTGCCATCGCCACGATCGGGGCTTCCGTTGCCGCCGGGCAATCCCAGGTCAAGAAATCGACCATCGAGGGAATCACTAATTTCGCCCAGGTGGAAACCACCGTCGCATGTGCCGGCGCCGTAACGCCAGCAGCGGTGGCCGGGATCAAGAAGATGGGGTTCGCGTCCATCATTAACCTCCGGCTGGACACCGAAAAGGGCGCTGACATCGACGCGGAAGCGGCGGCCGCCAAGGCTGCCGGTATTAACTTTGTGCACCTCCCGCTCAATGGAAGTGCACCGGACCCCGCGGTGGCCGATCGCTTTCTCAAAATCATCACAGAACCCGGCAATCAACCGGCGTTCATTCATTGTGCCAGCGGAAATCGCGCCGCGGCAATGTGGCTTATCAAACGCGTTTTAATCGACAAGTGGGACAACGATCGCGCGTTGGAAGAAGCCTCGCAACTCGGTTCGATCAGCCCAGTGATGAAAACTTTCGCACTGGATTACATCCAAGCTCACAAGAAGTGAGACCGCGACGTCATGCGGTGCCAGCTAGCGCATCCCGATCTTCAGCCGTTCGAACGGCAAGTCACTCGACCCGCGCGTCCGCCCAATCCTCCTTCCTAACTCGGCTGGCTCTTCGTTCGAGCAGCCAGCATCTTTCCGTAAGCTTCCAGCAACTCTGCTTTGGCTTCCTGGCGCAGAGGCGCGGGGAGTTCCGGTGGCTGATATTGGCGGCACAGGTCGATGGTCTTGCGGAGGCTCTCGGCGAACTCAATGCAAGGCGAACAACCAGCAATATGAGCTGCGATTTCCTGACATGCTTCCGGCGGCAGCTCCAGATTCAAGTAGTCGGAGAGCAGGGCAAAGACGTCTTTGCATCTCTCATTGTGCTGGTGCGGTTCCATGCGTCGTTTCTCCTTCCTCCACTCCTTTAACTCCGTTGCCGCGCAAATACTCGTCTAGTCTTTGGCGAATCGCCAGCCGGGCGCGATGCAATCTGGTCTTGACCACGTCGTCGCTGACGTCGAGGATCTGGGCTGTTTCCTGCGTGGAAAGTTCCTCCATGTCCCGCAGGAGGATCACCGAGCGATACACCTCAGGCAGTTCCCGGATCGCCTTTTCGAGCAACTCTCGCATTTCGGACTGTAGGGCCTTCCCATCGGGCAGCGCGGACCAGTCCGCGATCTCTATCCGGACCTGGTCTCCATCCAGGTGCTTTGATGGCATGAACTCGTCCAGTGAAAGTTCCCTGGCAGGAGCAAAAACGCTCTTGCGCCGCTTCATGAGGCACGCGTTCTTAGCGATACGAAAAACCCAGGATCGGATCTTCTCAGGCTCGCGCAACTGATCACCACTTTCGAATACCTTCAGCAAGGCTTCTTGCGCCACTTCCTCCGCGTCTTCGCGATGGCCACACATGAGCCAGCTATACTGGAAAATCTTCGGACGGAAGTACTCCACAAAACGGTCAAACGCCCCCGTTTCCCCTGCGATCAACTGCCGCGCGAGTTCGCTCTCGGTGTCTCGTTCCAAGCTCTAATACCGATCTTGATTCTAGCGAGCCCGATGCCGGCAGTGTTCCTGTCTCACAGGATGCAGCCTGCACGAAAAGGTGACGCTCTGTCACCTCGGCCAACTAATTGCATCTCGGGAGTCAGAGCTAATGAAAAGAACACTTCTAATCCTGCTGCTGTACCTCCCGGTTGGTGCGCAAGACGCAGCTATGTCGTTAAACGACGCAGTTCGCCTCGCTCTGGACAAAAACAAGTCTATCGAGGCCTCCAACGCTGCAAAGAAAGGCGCGGACGCGCGCATCGCAGAAGCCCGGAGTGGCCGTTTGCCGAAGGTCAACTATTCCGAATCCTGGGCGAGAAGCGACAATCCCGTCTTCGTATTCAGCTCGCTGCTGACGCAAAACCAATTCGGGGCGCAAAACTTCCAAATCGGGCCGCTGAACAATCCTGACTTCCTCAACAACTTTCAATCCCAGCTCACGGCAGATCAGGTACTCTACGATGCCGGTCAAACCAAGCACGCCATTCGTTCCGCCGAGTTGACCAAGGACATCACCAACGAGGAAGGAAGGCGCACACAAATGGAAGTCATCGCTAGCGTAGTTCTCGCCTATTATGACTCTCTCCTGAGCGCCGACCAGCTCAAAGCAACCGGCCAGTCCATGCTTTCCGCGCAGGCCGATCTGGAACGCGCTCAGGCGATTCGCTCCGCCGGAATGTCTACCGATGTAGACACCCTGTCGATCCGCGTACACTTGGCGAGCGTCCGCGAGCAACAGATCCGCCGGGAAGCAGACGTGGACGTCGCTCGCGCGGCCCTGAACGATGCTATCGGTCTTCCTCTGGATGCACCGCACACGCTTACGACTCCGCTGGTTCCAATGGTGGTCCCGCTGGATTATCCCGAAGGATCGTTAGTAAATCAGCAAAGCAACGCTATCGCGCAACGACCGGAGGTGCGCCAAGCGAAACTCGCGACCAACTTAGCGGATACGCAGGCCGCCAGCGCCCGCAGCAGCCTGCTCCCGCAAGTGACTCTGCACGGCGCTTTTGAGGCGGACCGCCAGCGATTCGTCACCCAGGGAGGCGATAACTGGCTAGTGTCCATCGGCCTGCGCTGGAACCTTTTCAATGGCTTCAGCGACAAGGCGCGAATCGAGGAAAGTGAATTTGCTCAGCAGCGCAGCTCGGCGGAATCGGCACGGACGGATTCCGCAATCCGGCTGCAGGTCCATCGGGCGTACGCCGACCTGCACGCAGCTACGCAGCGCATCGAAGTCGCCCAAGCATCGGTGGCAGAAGCCGAAGAAAGCTTGCGAATCATCCAAAACCGGTATGAAGCCGGGATCAGCAATGTGACTGATTTGCTCCGAACAGAGACAACGGTGCTGGACGCGCGAACCCGCCATTTGGCCGCTGTGCGAGACCAGCGCATCGCCTCAGCGATGCTGGAACTCGCCGCGGGTACCCTCACGCCGGACTCTGCGGTTCTGAACGAGAGGACTCGATGAGGAAGCTGCTGTGGTCGATTCCGTTTGTGCTCTGGCTTGCAGGATGTGGGTCGCCGCGGGAAGCTAAACCCACGTCACAAGCGCCTCCGGTTGCAGTCAGCGTCGTGAGCGTTGCCGAGCAGCAATGGCCCGCGATCTACGAAGCCACGGGAACAGTCCGGGCACGCACCTCCGCGGTCATCGCTGCCAAGTTGCTTGGTTACGTGCGCGAGGTCAAAGTGCAGGCCGGCGACCGCGTGCGTGAGGGGCAACTCCTGGTCACTCTGGATGCACGCGATCTCGACGTCAACTCCCGTCGGGCCGAAGCTGCGCTCGATGAGGTTCGGAGTTCTGTGCCGGAAGCCGATAGCGCGGTGGCGGGGGCTAAGGCGAATCTCGATCTCGCGCAGACCACTTTCAACCGCATGCAGGAGTTGTGGAATAAGAAGTCGATCTCGAACCAGGAGTTTGACGAAGCGTCGGCCAAGCTCAAATCCGCGCAAGCGGCTTACGAGATGGCTCGCGGCAGACGCGCTCAATTGGACGCGCAGGCCGCCCGGGTTCAGCAGGATATCCGATCCACGGAGGTAGCCCGCAGCTATTCCGAAATCACGGCGCCGTTTGCGGGCGTCGTCACCGCGAAATCTGTGGATCCCGGCGCCATGGCTGTGCCCGGCGCACCGCTGCTGACCATCGAACGCGAGGGTGCCTATCGGCTGGAGGCGTCCGTGGACGAATCGCACCTCTCGGCAATTCGGGTGGGCCAGACGGTTTCGGTAAAGCTGGACGGAGTAGACCGCACTCTCGATGCGCGGGTTTCGGAAATCGTACCCGCAGTGGACGCCGCGTCCCGTTCGTACACGGTGAAGATTGATTTGCCCAGCTTGCCTACGCTTCGCTCTGGAGCCTTTGGACGCGTGTCGTTCTCTTCAGGACGCCGTTCGCCGCTCACCATTCCGGTGGGCGCTGTGACGGCACGGGGCCAGCTGCAGTCGGTCATGGTCGCTGAGAACGGCATCGCACACACGCGTCTGATCACCGCCGGACAGCAGTCGAAAGACCAGGTCGAGATGCTTTCCGGTCTGACCGCGGGCGAAATGGTCATCTTCCCGGTTCCACCCGGTCTTTCTGACGGAGCCGCCGTGAAGGTCCGACAGTGACCATACAACGCAAGCTCGGGCCCGCGGGGAGGTTCGCGCAGGCTTGGATCGACTCAAAGCTGACACCTCTGGTAATCGGCGGTTCCCTGTTGCTGGGCGCGTTCGCGGTTTGGAAGCTGCCGCGCGAGGAAGAGCCGCAAATCATCGTGCCGATGGTGGACGTGTTGGTGCAGATGCCCGGCGCTTCGCCGCGCGAGGTCGAGGAACGCGTCACCAAGCCAATGGAGAAATTGCTGTGGGAAATTCCGGGCGTGGAGTATATCTACTCAACGTCCAGCCCCGGTGCCTCCACGGTCATCGTGCGTTTCCTGGTCGGGCAGGACGAAGAGAAAGCCATCGTCCGCCTGAACCAGAAGCTGGCCGCCAACCTGGACCTGATCCCGCCCGGTGCGTCGCAGCCCCTCGTCAAACCCCGCTCGATCGACGACGTACCTATTCTGGCACTGACATTTTGGAGCAAGCGTTACGGCGATTTCGAACTGAGACGCGTGGCGGCACAAGTGGATGACGCGATCAAGCAGACTCCGGACGTCTCTGCCGTGGCTTTAATCGGCGGCGCGCGCCGTGAGATTCGGATCACGCTGAATCAAGCGCGTCTGGCGGCCTACAATCTATCGCCCGCCCAAGTGGCCGGGGCGCTGGGCCTTTCCAACCGCCGTCTGCCTTCAGGTCAATTCGCGAGCGGCAATCAGCAATTTCTTCTGGAAACAGGGCAATTTCTGTGCACCGCCGACGATGTTCGCAACGTCGTTGCTGGAGTTGCCGCCGGAGTTACAGGCGACAAGACCATCTTTGTTCGCGACGTCGCGGAAGTGACCGATGGCGGCGAGGAGCCGTCGCAATATGTGCGCTTCTCGGATGGCAACGGGTCTTTCCCTGCCGTCACCATTGCGATTTCCAAGCGCAAGGGCACCAACGCCGTGACCGTGGCCGATAACGTCCTCGGACGGCTGGCGCGGCTGCGTGGCACCGTGATTCCCGCCGATGTCCAAATGACGGTTACGCGAAACTACGGCGGCACGGCCGAGGAAAAATCCAACGAACTTCTGTACCACATGCTGATTGCTGTGATATCCGTGAGTGTGCTCATTGCGATCACCTTGGGCTTCCGCGAATCACTGATCGTATTCACCGCGATTCCCGTGACCCTGGCGCTCACGCTTACGGTCTTCTATCTTTACGGTTACACGCTGAACCGCATCACGCTTTTCGCGCTTATATTCTCCATCGGCATCTTAGTGGATGATGCCATCGTGGTTGTCGAGAACATCGTCCGTCACTGGCGAATGCCGGGCAATGAGGCTCGGCCGCCCTTCGAGGTTGCGATCGAGGCAGTGGATGAAGTCGGCAATCCGACCATCCTTGCCACTCTGGCAGTCGTCGCGGCAATTCTGCCGATGGCCTTCGTCGGTGGGCTGATGGGGCCGTACATGCGCCCGATTCCCATCGGCGCCAGCGCGGCGATGCTATTTTCCCTAGTAGTCGCTTTTATCGTGACGCCGTGGGCCGCCGTACGGATTCTCAGATCCAGTGGCGTGCACCACGCTGGCGAGCGCGAGGACTTCCTGACGCGGCTGTACCGGCGGGTTATGGGAAATCTTCTGCACCGGCCTCTGTTCCGGTGGAGCTTCGTCTCCGGCGTCCTGATCCTACTGGTCGGCTCCTGTGCGTTGTTCTACACCGGTTTCGTCAAGGTCAAGATGCTGCCGTTCGACAACAAGAGCGAGTTTCAGGTGATTGTCGACATGCCTAACGGCACCACACTCGAGCAAACTGAGCGCGTCGTGCAACTGCTCGGCGAGGCAACCCAGAAGCAGCCGGAGGTGGTGAACATCCAAACCTACGCGGGCACCGCTTCACCCTACAACTTCAATGGCTTGGTACGCCACTATTACCTGCGCCAAGGGCCAAACGTTGCCGACATCCAGGTGAATCTCTTGCCGAAAGGCGCGCGCGACCTGCAGAGCCATGAGATCGCGAAGCAGGTACGCCAGCGTCTGCTGCCCATCGCCGAACGTTACGGCGCGCGAATTAAGGTCGCCGAGGTGCCGCCCGGGCCGCCTGTGCTTGAGACATTGGTCGCGGAAGTATACGGACCGGTGATGGAGAGCCGGATCGCGCTGGCTCGGCAGATCCGCGATCTGTTCAAGCAGACCAAGGGCGTCGTGGACGTCGATTGGTACGTGGAAGACGATCAGACCAAGTACGCGTTGCTCGTCGACGAGGAGAAGGCCGCTCTCAACGGCATCTCGGAGGATGATGTCGCTCGCGCGATGCAGGTGGCTTCCGGCGGTTATCAGGCGGGACTCTTGCATCAAGCCGCGGAGAAGGAGGATGTCGCGCTGACCGTGCAGCTTGACCGCGCGACCCGGTCCGATCTGGATCGTATCCAAACCCTCAAGATCGCCGGACGCAATGGACGTCTGGTTTCGCTGGGTGAATTTGTGCACGCCAACAAAGTGATCGAGGACAAGAGCATCTATCACAAGAACCTGCTGCCGGTGACCTATGTCACTGCCGACATCGCCGGAGAGATCGAGAGCCCGGTCTATGCAGTGCTCACGCTCGGGCCGGAGATCGACAAGATCAAGATCCCGGAAGGCTACCAAATCGAGCAGCACATGGCGGCGCTGCCTACCGATCCGGACCGCTACTCGATGAAGTGGGATGGGGAATGGCACATCACCTATGAAGTCTTCCGCGATCTCGGTCTCGCCTTCGCAGTTGTCCTGATCCTGATCTACGGCCTCGTCGTGGGTTGGTTCCAGTCGTTCCTGACGCCGTTGATCATCATGGCAGCGATCCCGTTTTCGCTGGTGGGTATCATCCCTGCGCACGGCTTGTTGCATGCGTTCTTCACCGCGACTTCGATGATCGGCTTCATCGCGGGCGCGGGTATCGTGGTGCGGAACTCGATCATCCTGGTGGACTTCATTGAGCTGCGCTTGAGCGAAGGGATGCCGGTGGACCAGGCCGTGATCGATGCGGGAGCGGTTCGCTTCCGTCCGATGATGCTGACGGCCGCAGCGGTCGTTGTCGGCTCATCCGTGATTCTGTTCGATCCCATATTTCAAGGCCTAGCGATCGCACTGATGGCCGGGGAGATCGCCTCTCTGCTGCTCTCGCGCATGACCGTCCCGGTCCTGTTTTATCTGTTCAACAAACGAAGGAGTGAACTCGTATGACCGTAGATCGCTATTTGCGTATGATCGCCGGCGCGTTTGTGATGTTGACGCTCGCGCTCGGCTACTGGGTCAGCCCTTATTGGTATCTGTTCACCGGATTCGTGGGGCTCAACCTGTTCCAATCGGCGTTCACGAACTGGTGTCCCATGATGACGCTCCTTCGCAAGTCGGGGGTCAAGGAGTCTTAGCGCTCCGCAGAGAAACGATCCCTAGGCTGCAGCGAGAGGAACGCGCCACTTGATCATGGCGACCTTGATAGCGTCGTTGACGACCAGGCATGCAAACATCGCATAGCCCAAAATCGCGAGCATCTGCCACCAAGGCAAGGGCGCGAGGCCCGGAATCCCCACCAGCGTCAGGACCGTTCCCGTAAGTGCATCCGCAACGAGGGCTGCTATGAGAACCTTACTGGGCATCGTAGACCAGAACCATCTTCGCTCTCTGGCCGACAATATGGAAAACACGGCCAGATACAGGAGAGTCAGGAAACTGAACGTGTAGAGGGCATTGTCATTGTTCGCGAGACCGAATCGTGTCCAGCCTATGAACAGGAGGAAAAGCGCCTCCGCGACCATGGCGACGCCCAGGACTCCGGCGACCACCACGAAGCCTCCGATGTTCCACGTCTCCGGCTTCTTGGACGGTCGAACGTGGTCCGTGGCCAGCGCCACCTTCGCAAAATCGGTCATGAACGTGAGCAGCAGCATCGCGAATGCGGAAACGACGAACTTGCCCGTGAATACGAACGCGATCGACACGAAGGCGGCCTTCAGGATCGTCCGACTGATCTTATTCACAACCCAAGTCAGCACGCGTTGGTAGATGGTCCGTCCTTGCTCGACCAGCGCCAGGATGTTGATCAGTCCCGGCTCCGTCAAAACCACACTGGCGGCGCCCTTGGCGACGTCGGTCGCACTGCTCACGGCAATTCCCACTTCGGCTTGGCGCAGGGCTGGCGCATCGTTCACGCCGTCGCCCGTCATGCCGGTAACGTGTCCGGCGGCTTGCAGATGCTGCACCACGATGTACTTGTCTTCCGGATACACTTCGGCGAATCCATCGGCTCCAGCCAGGAGATCGACAGCCTCGCTCCCGGCCTTGGCGCTAGATGCCTTAAGGTCGGCCACGCGCAGGATGTTCGGCAGTCCCACTCCTTGAGCGATTTCACGGGCAACCGGCAGGGCATCGCCAGTCAGCATTTTCACTGCGATGCCGAGGCCGCGGAGCTCAGTGATGAGCTGCTTGGCGTCAGGCCGGGGCGGATCGTACAACGTCACAAGTCCGACCAGTCCGGGAACACCCGTCTCGGGACCACGCGCCACAGCCAGTGTTCTGTATCCCTTGCCTGCTGATTCGCTGACGCGAGCTTCTAGCGCGTCGATTTCGGGCGGCTTGAGCCCGCAGGTTTCAGCGATGGTTCGGACAGCGCCTTTCATCACCTGAAAACGCTGACCATTCTGTTCGACGATGGCCTCGGTCCGCCGGTTTTTCGCATCGAAAGGCTTGAACGAGACCGGCTTGACCGCGGGAAGGCCGTCGAAGATGTGCCGCTCGCGCGCTGCAGTTAGAAACGCCAGGTCAATGGGATCCTGATTGGCTTCCTCTGAAGCCAGTGCGCCAGCGAATAACACATCGGAGTCCTTCGATTGTCCCAGCGGGATCACGCCGGTGACGGCGAGCTGGTTCATAGTGATCGTGCCGGTCTTGTCCACGCAGAGGACGTCCATAGTCGCGGCATCCTCGGCCGCGCTGAGACGCGTGACCAGCACGCCGCGCTTCGCCAGCTCTGCCGATCCGACGGCCATGCTGACCGTGAACATCACCGGGAGGGCGACTGGCACCGCACTCATCAACAGGACCAGCAATAGCGAAACCATCTCGACTAGGGGCGTACCCCGCATCAGCGATAGAACAGCCACAACGCTTAAGAGGCTGCCCACGATGACGAATAGCCAGCGGACGACTTTCGCCACCACCGCTTCGATGTGAAGTTTCGGGCGCGCCTTCTGCACCAGTTCCGTGGTGCGGCCAAAATAGGTTTGCGCGCCGGTCAACATCACCACGCCGTTGCCTTCTCCCCGGCGCACGATGGATCCCGATGAAAGCACGTCTCCGGTCGCCTTGTTCGCATCCTTCGATTCGCCGGTAAGAGCTGACTGGTCAATGCTCAACTCGCCGCTGAGGAGTTTCGTGTCCGCGGGAATAATATCGCCGGGCCGGACGCGAATGATATCGCCAGGAACCAGTTCCCGAGCCGGTATGACCTGCCAGCTTGTGTCGCGCCGCACGCGTGCACTCACCTGCAGCCGTTTCCGCAAGGTCTCGACAACACCGGCCGCCCGGCGCTCCTGGGCAAAGCTCAACACGGCATTCACAATTAACAGCGCACTCACCACGGCTAGATCCGAAAATTTACGCAAGACAGCCGAGAGCACCATGATGAGTTCGAGCATCCACGCCGACAGACCCCAGAACTTCGAAAGGAACCTGAGGACCGGATGCTCCTTCGTCGCGGCCACTTCGTTGTAGCCATGTGCCTTCCGGCGGACATCGACCTCAGACCGGGTGAGGCCTGTGTCGGGATTGACCCGCAGTGCTGTGAGAGTGTCGGGAACCGACGCGGTTGCGATGCCGGGAACGTCCACAGTAGATTTCTTTAGACTGTCGCCGATCGGCCTTACCGGAGCGCACCCATCTGAAACGCCAGATTCGCGCGCTCGGTCTGGTAGTCGTACTCCGCGCTGGAATTCGCGATCTCGGCTGCGGTAACGCCTAACTGAGCCTGACTCAATTCCACGATAGATCCCAAGCCGATGTCATAGCGGCTCTGCGCTAGGTCCGCGGCCATCCGCGCCTGTTCCAGCAACTCAGCCGTCAGGCCGATCCGCTGGAAAGCAGTGGTCGCGTTAAGATAGGCCACCTGCACGTCGCGCTGAATAAGGTTTTCTAAAACCTTGAGGTTTTGCGCGGCGGCCTGCGCCCGCAGTTCGGCTTCGGTCTGGCGCGCTTTGAACAGATGCCCGTTGAAGATCGGCACATTCACATTGACGCCGATACCTCCGTAACGGCTGGGAACCTCAGAGACGCCGGTGGGAACTACCCCAGCGACGCCCGCCACACTAACGGTTGGGAAGTACAGGTCGTGTTCCGCCTTGGCTGTGCGTTCCGCGGAGGTTTGTTCCAGTCGCAGCGCTGCTGCATCGGGCCGGTCGCGTAACGCCTGGTCGATCAGCGGCTGCGACGTACTTGGAAGAGGTCCCGGCGCTGGCTCTGGTGAAAGCACGAAGCCCCCCTCCTGCGCCTGTGCGGGAAGACCCAAGGTATTGGCAAGCTGGACTTGCGCCGCATTGATGTTGTTCTGTGCCGTCGCCAGCAGGAGCTTCGCATCCGAAAGATTGACATTCGCGAAGCTAACGTCGAGCGTGGATCTCAAGCTACTCCTCTGTAAAGCTCCGATCTGGTCGGCCACCAATTGTCGCGCCGAAACCGTCTCCTGCGCGACTTTGAGCACGGCTTCCGCCCGCAATTCATCGAAGTAAGCTTGGTTGACCGCCAGCAGGATCTGGGTCCGTGTCGCCTCTGTGCTCTGGTCCTGGGCCTGCGCGTGCAAATCCGCGGATTGGACCAAAGCCTTCGTGCGCCCGAAATCGGTAACAAGCTGGTTCAGCGAAACGCCCGCCCCAATCCGGCTATAGAGCGTCGGATTATTCAGGAGTCCGGCCGCCAGGCGGCTCCCGTTATCGGCCCCCACACCCGTAAGACTTCCGGACAATTGAGGTAGCTCGGCCGAGCGCAGTTCGAGCGGAACCTGGTGCGAAGCCGACGCACCCAACCGTGCCGCCGCGAGTTGCGGATGATTCTGTACCGCAAGGTTCTGGGCTTGCGCCAACGTCAACCGGATCGGGGTCGCCTGTCCCCAACACAGCCCGACAAACACGGACAGCAGTGCGATACATCGCATCCAACGAACCCTCACGCGCGCGCCTCCTTGCGACCGTAGACCAGCACGTAGCCCGCAGGGACCAGAAACACGGTGAATAGCACCGAGAGAGTCAGTCCGCCTAGCAGCGCGCGCGCCAAAGGAGCATAGCTCTCGCTGCCAGCGCCCAGCTTCAGGGCCATCGGCAGGAGCCCGATGATGGTCGCCAGCGAGGTCATCAGCACGGGACGCAATCGAACGCGGCACGCGGTGGCGACGGCTTCGCGAACCGCCATGCCCTCTTCCCGCAGATGGCCCGTAAACTCGACGATCAGGATGCTGTTGGACACCGCAATGCCGGTTAGCATCACCACGCCCATCAGCGACATGACGTTGAGTGTGGTGCCCGTCAGCCAGAGCGTGAGAATGACACCCGTCAAACCCGGTGGGACCGCCAGGATAATGATGAACGGATCGATGAATGATCGGAACTGAGCTACCAGGATCAGGTACAGCAGCACCACCGCGAGAGACAAGCCCAACGTGAAACTGGTAAACGAGGCTCGCATTCCCTGGACCATCCCACGAAGAGTAATACTCAGTCCGGTCGGGACCTTAGTCTGGGCAATGATGCCATCGATCCCATTGGCGATTTTGCCGAGATCTTCATTGAGCGGTCTCACATAAATGTCGATGACCCGCCGGAGCTGGTAGTGATCGACTTCGGTCGGCGATTTGATTCGCTTGACGCTGCTCACCATATCTAGCCGCGTGGGATCCTTGCCCTCCGCGGACCGCAGAGGAATAGCCTTAAGGTCGCCGAGATCCTTCACCTGGTTTTCGGGATACTGCACGGTAAGCATATAGTCGTTGCCGTTCTTGGGATCGATCCAAAAGCTGGGAGCGATCATCGTATTTGAGGTCAGCGCCGTGATGATGTTGTCGACCACCTCTTGCTGATCCAGGCCCATCTCCCCGGCCCGGGTCCGGTCCACGTCGAGTTGAAGCGCCGGATAGTCGACGTCTTGCGGCGTAAACACATCCGCCACTCCGTCAATTTTGCGGATCTTTGCCGACAACTGAAGGGCGGTGGCGTAGGCCTGTTCCATGTTCGATCCAGCCACCTGGACGTCGATCGGCGCGGGAAGTCCAAGATTCAGGACGGCGTCCACCAATCCACCGGATTGGAAGTAGGCGCTGAGCTCCGGCAGATCCGTCTCCATCTTCTTCTTGACCCGCGCCATGTATTCGTAGCTGCCGGTTTGGTGATCCTCTTTTAGACTTACCTGCACGAACGCGGTATGCATGGCTGAGTTGGTGGTGTAAATCGCGGAGAAGTCCGGAGTGGCGCCGATGTTCGAGACCACCATGCCGAGGTCTTCGGGCGAAACAACCTGGCGCACCAGGTCTTCGACTTTGGCTACTTCATTTTCCGTAACGGACAGCCGGGTACCGCTCGGAGCCTTGAGGTTAATCACGAACTGCCCGGCGTCCGTGCGCGGAAAGAAAGACAGTCCGAGCAGCGGGAACAAGCCGAGGCTCAGGAGGAAGATAACACCGAAGGCTGTCAATGTCATCCCGGGATGTCGCAGAGTTCCGCCGACCAATTTGTCGTAGACCTTCAAGAACCCCTCAAAGCGGTTGTTGAACCATACGTTAAACCAGTTCCCGAAAGACCAGCGGCGCTTCGGACGATCGACAGTTACGGCAGCTTCCGAGGACGGCGTTCCATGGTGTGCGGAAGCCTTGATGAACCTCGCGCAGAACAGCGGCACGACAGTCATCGCCACGGCATACGAAGCAAAAAGAGAGAGTGCTACCGCCAGTGCCAGCGCGGAGAACAGGAACTTGCTGACGCCATAAAGAAATGTCACCGGAAAGAATACGACCACGGTAGTGAGCGTCGCAGCCAGTACGGGAAGCGCGACTTCGCGGCCGCCTTTCTCGGCAGCCACCCCAGGGTCCTCGCCAAGTTCAAGGTGGCGATAGATGTTTTCGAGCACTACGACAGAGTTGTCGATCAGCCGCGAAAACGCCAGCGCGAGCCCGCCGAGCACCATACTATTGATGGAACTGCCACCCAGCGAAAGCGCGATGAACGCGGCCAGCGCCGATAGCGGAATCGAGAAGAAGACCGCAAGCGTCGCGCGCATGCTCCCAAGGAATACCAAGATCATGATCGAGGTGAGCAGCAACCCGATCCCCCCTTCGTGGAGAAGTGTTTCGATCGCCGTCTTCACGAACACGGACTGATCGAAGACAACTTTCGTGACCAATTCCTTGGGGACTTCAAATAAATGGGTGATCGCATCTTTAATACCATCGACGACCGCTATCGTATTCGTGTCGCCTCCCTGCTTGAGCACCGGCACATAAACGGACCGCTGGCCGTCCACTCGCACCACGTTTGTCTGGATTTGCTGCGCGTCACTTGCGTGGCCGATATCCGCAATACGAACCGGAGACTGGCCCACCATCTTAATGGGTAGCTGGTCGATCTCGGCGACGGAGCGTAATTGACTGTTGGTGTAAATGTTGTAATCGAGCGCGCCGATCTGAACATCGCCAGCGGGAAGAATGAGATTGGAATCGTTGACGGACCGGACCACATCCATCAGGCTCAACTGGTGGGCTTCGAGCTTGTAGGGATCGGCGTAGACCATAATCTGCCGATACTTGCCTCCGAAGGGCTGCGGCACGCTTGCACCAGGCACGCTGGCTATCTGATTACGCACTTCAAATTGAGCCAGGTCGCGCAGCGCCGTCTCATTCAATCCCTCCCCTTTGAGCGTGACCAGACAGACAGGAAGGCTGGATGCGTCGAATTTCAGCACCACTGGCGGGAGCGTTCCGGGTGGAAGTCTCCGCAATTGCGCCATGGCAAGATTGGAAATCGTGGTTACGGCCGAATCCGGGTTGGTACCGGGCTGAAAGTAGACTTTGATTACACTGACTCCCGGTAATGACCGTGACTCGATATGCTCAATTCCGCTGCCTAAAGTAAAGAAGCGCTCGAACCGGCTGGTGATATCCGTTTCGATTTGTTCGGGAGGCATGCCCGAGTAAAACGTGGCTACCACCACCACCGGGATGTTCATGGATGGGAACATATCCACCGGCATACGAGCGAGGCTGGTGACGCCGACCACCGCGATGATCAGGCAAACCACCACGATGAAATAAGGATTTCGGATCGCAAAGCCAGACATCTAGTGAATCTCCTGTGGCTGCACATCGTCTTTGCGATACGCCACGTAATAAGCGGCCGGAACCATGATGACGGTCATAGCGAGAGATACGCTCATGCCGCCTAATACCGCCCGGGCCAAAGGCGCGTAGGATTCGCTGCCGGCGCCGAGTTTCAGAGCCATCGGCAGTAAGCCGATAATGGTGGCGAGCGAGGTCATCAACACGGGGCGGAGGCGGACGCGCGCCGCAGTGACCACCGCCTGCCGCACGCTCATGCCGTCCTCCCGCAGATGCCGGGTGAATTCCACGATCAGAATGCTGTCGGAGACGGTCATCCCGATCAGGATCATCAGACCCATCAGCGACATCACGTTCATGGTGGTTCCCGTTAGGTAAAGGATCAAAAGGGCGCCGGTCAGCCCTGGTGGAACCGCTGTTAGAATCAGCACCGGGTCGAGGAAAGAACGGAATTGGGCGACCAGAATCAGGTACAGCAGAACCACCGACAGGATCAGCCCGATGCCGAAGCTGCGAAAGCTCTGCCGCATCCCCTGGACCAGACCGCGCAATGTGACGGTGACCCCGTTGGGGATATTGGTCTGAGCGGTCAGCTTGTCGATGGCTCCTGCAATGCGACCGAGGTCTTCGCCCAGGGGCTGGACGTAGATATCGATCACTCGGCGCAACTGGTAATGGTCGACCTCCGTGGGAGATTTGATCTTCCGCATATTGGAGACCATGTCGAGCCGTGTCGAATCCACGACCTTTTGTCCGTGGACGGGGATCGCCCGTAAGTCATCGAAGCTGTGAATCTGCTGCTCAGGGTATTGCACCGTCAGCATGTAATCGTTGCCGGTTTTGGGATCGATCCAAAAGCTGGGGGCGATCATGGCATTCGATGTGAGGGCGGTGATGATGTTGCCCACCACTTCCTTCTGAGTCAGGCCCAGCTCCTTGGCGCGAGTGCGGTCGATATCCAACTGGAGCGCGGGATAGTCAAGATCCTGGGGAATAAAGATGTCGCCGACCCCGTTCATCTTACGTATGTGGCTGGCCAGCTCCAACGCAACGGAATAGCTCTGCGAAAGGTTAGAACCGGAAACTTGGACGTCGATGGGCGCCGGCATGCCGAGACCCAGGACCGCGTCCACCAGGCCGCCGGACTGGAAATACGCGGTGATCTCGGGCATTTCTTCCGCGACTCGCTTGCGGACTCGCGACATGTATTCGTAGCTGCCGACTTTGTGATCCTCCTTCAGGCTCACCTGCACCGTGGCCGTGTGCATGCCGGAATTGGAGGTATAAATTGCGGAAAAATCGGGCGTGGATCCGATATTGGAAACGATCATGCCCAGGTCTTCGGGCGATACGACCTCCCGCACTAGGTTTTCAACCTTCGCGATCTTCCCTTCCGTCAGACCGATGCGCGTACCCGAAGGAAGCTTGACGTTCATCATGAACTGGCCAGGATCCGTTCGCGGGAAAAACGAGAAGTCGAGAATGGGGAACAGGAACAGGCTCAGAACGATGATGCCAGTGAGAACAAATAGAATCGCGACGGGCCGCTTCAGTACGACACTGATGACGCGATCGTAGAAGTTTAGGAAGCCTTCGAATTTGGGGTTGAACCAGCCGTTGAACCTATCGAGCAGCCCTCGCCGCGAGGGTGTGTGGTCAGGCGTGGTGTGATGTCCCTTGATGAAGTGCGAACAGAAAAGCGGAACTACGGACATGGCCACAATGTACGAAGCCAACAAGGAAAGCACCACCGCCAGAGCAAGAGCGGAGAATAGGAACTTGCTCACGCCGTACAAGAGGGTGACAGGGAAGAAGACGACGATGGTCGTCAGGGTGGAGGCCAGCACCGGAAGCGCGACCTCGCAACCGCCTTTTTCGGCGGCGATCGCGGGCTCTTCGCCCAGTTCCAAATGCCGATAGATATTCTCAAGCACCACCACGGAATTGTCGATCAACCGGGAAAACGCGAGCGCCAGCCCACCGAGCACCATGGCGTTGACGGAACTGCCCCCTACGGAGAGAGCGATGAATGCGGCCAGGGCAGAGAGCGGAATCGAGAAGAAGACCGCCAGCGTCGCGCGCATGCTTCCGAGAAACACCAGAATCATCACGGACGTGAGAAATAGCCCGATGGCGCCTTCATGAAGCAGGGTTTCAATCGCTGCCTTGACGAAGAGAGACTGGTCGAACACGACCCGGGTGATCAGTTCCTTGGGAACTTCGAACAGATGTTTTAACTTTTCTCTGATACCGTCCACCACGGCAATCGTGTTCGTGTCTCCGCCCTGCTTCAGAATGGGCAGATACACCGACTTCTGCCCATCCACACGCACCAGGTTGGTTTGTATTTGCTCGGCATCTTTGGCGTAACCGATATCGGCCACCCGTACTGGCGATTGGCCTACCGTCTTCACCGGCAACTGGTTGATGTCCTCGATCGTCCGCAATTGGCTGTTGGTGTAAATGTTGTAATCGAGCAGGCCGAGCTGAACATCGCCCGCGGGCAGAATGAGGTTGGCCTTGTTCAGCGACCGCACAGTGTCCATCAAACTCAACTGGTGGGACTCCAATTTGTACGGGTCGGTATACACCATGATCTGGCGATACTTGCCACCGAAGGGCTGCGGTACGCTGGCTCCCGCGACGCTGGCCACTTGGTTTCGCACTTCAAATTGCGCCAAGTCTCGCAATTGGGTCTCGTCTAGGCCTTCGCCCTTGAACGTGACAAGGCACACCGGCAGACTCGAGGCGTCAAACTTCAGCACCACTGGCGGAAGCGTTCCAGGGGGAAGCCTGCGCAACTGTGCCATGGCCAGATTCGAGATGGTGGTGACCGCTGAATCCGGGTCGGTGCCGGGCTGGAAGTAGACTTTGATGACACTGACCCCGGGCAACGACCGGGACTCGATATGCTCAATGCCGCTGCCGAGCGTGAAGAACCGCTCGAAGCGGCTGGTAATATCGGTTTCGATCTGTTCGGGAGGCATGCCCGAGTAGAACGTCGCGACCACCACCACGGGAATATTCATGGCCGGGAACATGTCCACCGGCATTCGCACCAAACTAGTGACGCCGACCACGGCAATGATCAGACAAACCACCACGATGAAGTACGGGTTTCGAATCGCAAAACGGGACATAAGAACCCTGGGTGATCTACTCGGGCGCGCTTGGACTCATGGTCGTGACCTTGGGGCGTACCTCTTGCCCCGGCTGGAGACCTGACCGGTTGCCGGTCACGACCAGTTCTCCCTCCTTGAGGCCCGACTTGACTTCGACCTTAGTTGCGGTCTCCAAGCCGAGCTGGACCTTCCGATTCTCCACGTGGTTGTCGGGCGTGATCACCACGACTTGCGCCGAAGCAGCGTCGCTTCCCAAATCCACCGCCGAGACCGGGATGGTAATCGCCTGGTTTCGGCGATCCAGCGTAAGATGCACCTCCGCGTACATACCCGGTATGAGCACCAGGTCTCCGTTCATCACGTCGACCTCCGTGTCCATGGTCCGCGTGGCCACGTTCACCTTATCGGAGAACCGCTGCACCTTCCCGGGAAAATCGCGATTCATGGTGGGCACGCGCACCTGAACTTGTTGACCGATGTGCACGGTCGGCACTGCGGATTCTGGAACCGGCAGAATCAACCGCAAGAGACTGTTCTCGGAGAGCCGAACCAGAGGCATCGCCTGGCTATTTGACGACGTACCCGCCTGGATCATCGACCCTTTATCGGCATAGCGCTTGGTGATGACGCCCGTGAACGGCGCCGTGACGCTGGTGTAATCGAAAAGCGTCTTGATCTTTTGCAATTCCGCTGTGTTGACGTGTACCTGTTCTTCGGCTGCCGCCAGGTTGGACCGGGCCGCGGAAAGCTGCGCCTCCGCGACCATGTCCTTATTGTGGGCATCGTCGATGTCTTGTTGCGCAATCAAGCCTGGTTTCTGTTTGGTTGCATCCGACAACCTCGTAAACGTCAAGTGGGCAAAGTCATGTGAAGATTGGGCCTGTTGGATTTGGTCCTTCGCGCGCGCCACCTCCGCCTGACTGCGGTCAATCGCTGCTTCGGCGCGCGCCCGGTCGTCGGCCATCTCCGGGATCTCCAGAATCGCCAATACTTGCCCCTCTTTTACCCGATCGCCTGCATCCACGTTGATGACCTTGACATAACCGGAAACCTTGGCCATCAGGTCCACTTCCTGATACGGCCGGAATTCCGCGGTGAGTACAAGGTCGCGCGAAAGATCTTCGATCGTGGCCTTGGCAACGGCCACGGTGGAGGAGTCGGATGTTCTTGCTGCTGCGTCCGCTTGCACCTTCTCGGTTTTCGAACACGAGGCAGTGAACAAAACAGCTACTCCCACCAGCAGAAGCGTTGGCGGCAAGAAGAGAGGTTTTCGGGTGGGTGTGGTCACTGCTCGTCACTCCGGAGTTCGTTCAAAAGTTTTTCCGTTGAAAAGCTCGGCGAAAGACAGACTTGCACGATGCGCTGTTCCTTCGATCGGATCCGGGCCGCAGCTTCCGGCACTTCTGCGGCAATGTCGAGCGGAATGGAGACCACACCGTGGCAATCGGCGTACAGGAGATCCCCGGCCCGAACCTGCAACCCGAAAATCTCAACTGGCTGGCCAAAATCTGTGGAATGGGTGTAGGCATGGGAAACACCCACCATCGGCGCAAACATCGGAAATTCCAACTCGCTGATTGCTGGCACATCGCGAACCGCGCCGTTCGTGATTACCCCGGTGCAATGCAGCGCCTTCAGAATCGCGGCGTGTACTTCGCCCATGCAGGCGCCCCTGCCAGGTGGGGAATCCATATCCTGGATCACGGCAATCCTGGGTACTGGAAGCCGACCCATGTTGGTCCACCATTCCGTGCGGTCGACATAAGGAGCGCCCGTCATGGGAGGGTTTGACGAACGGACCTTGCTCGTGGCGGCATAACCCAGCAAGCGGGTGGCGCCTTTCGTAACGCAACGCAGGCCGGGGCGGGTAAATCCCTCGTTCCGGAGCCGCACTTTGAATCGCTCAATCGCATTCGCAATCGTGCAGGTATCGAACTGGTGGATGGCCTCGAGTTGACTGGAAGAAAGCATTATCTGGTTCGCATCTGCCCCTTCAGGCTTGACTCCGGGGTTGCCCGAAACTTGCCATAGCTCGAATGCACCTCAATCTGCGGCAAGGAAACCATGCCTGCGGCGTTCCATGATCGACCTGCACATCCCTTAACGCAACTCTCATCCGTGTAGATCGTCGCGCGCAATTCTTGGCAGGTCGATGGACGAACGCTTGAGGTCATGTGTTCCGCTATAAATCCAAAACCGTGCTAAGCCAAGTAGAACCACAGGCAGGTGCATAGCAGGAATGTTCTATGTCGATAAGATACGACGAGAGTGGACCCACCACCCATACCAGGAGCCGGGTATTTTTGGCACAAAATCCAGGTAGTTCGCTCCGCAGGAGCATAAGCTCGGTTAGCATGGATATCGATGCCGGCGACTAAGATCAGTCAGCTAGGCCCTGGTCAACCTGGTCGAGACCCGGTATTCTTCGGATCCCGCTTGGCGTTGCTGATTGGGTTTGGCGGTCTCCTGCTGATCATGGCTCTGGCCGGAATCGATGCGCTCCGCGTGCTCTGGCAATTTCGGAACAACGACGAAGAGATCAGGCGCCATTATCTCTTTCAGAATCATGTATTAAACGACATCCGGTCCGATGTGTACGTTTCGGGAACCTACGTTCGGGACTACCTCCTGGAGCCGGACCCGGAGAGGGCGGAAGCGTTCCGCACCAATCTCGAAGACGTTCGAAAACGCATGGAATCCTCACTCGAAACCTACGGCCGCCAGGCGACTCCGGCGGAATTCCAGCATGATTCAGCGCTTCGGGCCGAGCTAATGGACTATTGGGGGATCCTGGCTCCGATCTTTCAATGGAATCCCGCGGAAAGGCGTCTTTCGGGATACGCCTTTTTGCGGGATGAGGTTTTCCCGCGCCGGCAAAGCATGCTCGAGATCGCCGACCGGATTGCGACCATCAACGAACAGCAGTTGACTGCCGGGAACGATCAGGCGGTTTCTCTGCTACTCCGCTTTCAAACACGACTGCTGGTGACGTTAGTAGCCGCGCTGGTGCTCGGCCTCGGAATGGCCTCTTTTAGTACACGCAAGATTCTGAGGTTAGAGGATCAGGCCCGCTTGCGGTATGAGGAAGTGGCCGATGCTCGCGGGCAGCTGACGGACCTCTCCGCGCGGCTGGTACAGGCACAGGAAACCGAGCGGCGGGCACTCTCACGGGAATTGCACGATGAAGTCGGCCAATCTCTCTCCGCAGTGCTCATGGAACTGCGCAATCTTTCGGCAGGCCTGAAGGGCCGATCTGAAGAACAGTCGCGCAATCATGTTGAAACGGTTAAGGGCCTGGTGGAAAACACCGTTCGTGTCGTTCGCAATATGGCTTTGCTGTTGCGGCCTTCCATGCTGGACGACCTGGGGCTAATTCCAGCCTTGAAATGGCAAGCTCGGGAGTCCGCCAAGCGTACGTCCATGGATGTGACCGTGGCTACCGAACTCGACTCCGACGATCTCCCGGACGAGTACAAAACTTGCATTTATCGAGTCGTGCAGGAAGCCTTGAACAACTGCGCACGTCATTCCCACGCGACCACGGCGCGCATCCGTGTGGAACAACGCCCCGAGCGCCTGATGCTGATCATTCAGGATGATGGACAGGGTTTTGATGTTCGGCACATGAAGGGACTGGGACTGCTCGGTGTTCAGGAACGGGTAGCTCGTCTGGGAGGCACATGCAACATTCACTCAAAGCCGGGACGCGGAACCATCCTAACTGTGGAATTGCCGTTCACCAAGGACCGCAGGAGCATAGACACCCGTGAAACAGATTCGCATCCTGTTGGCTGACGATCACACCGTAATGCGTCGGGGCTTGCGGCTCCTGATCGAAAGTCAGCCTGAGTTCAGCGTGGTCGCTGAGGCATCGGACGGGCGGCAGGCAGTTCAGCAGGCCGAGGCAACGATGCCGGATGTCGCGGTTATGGACATTGCCATGCCTAATTTGAGCGGCATCGAAGCGGCACAACGTATTGCGACGACCCAGCCCAATACGGCGATTGTGATCCTCAGCATGCACTCCGACGAAGGATACGTTTTGCGAGCCTTGAAGGTAGGTGCCAAAGGTTACCTGCTCAAGGACTCCGCCGAGGGTGATTTGATCGAAGCGATCAAAGCCGTGCATGAAGGGAAGACCTTCTTCAGCCCGGAAATCAGCAAAATGCTGGTAGAGGATTATATCCGGGAGATCCGGACCCGGGGGGCTGAAGACACTTACGATCTGCTGACCTCTCGCGAACGGGAGATTCTACAACTGTTGGCGGAACGCAAATCGAACAAGGAAATCGCACTGGCCCTGAATATTAGTGTTTACACGATTGAAACGCATCGTAAGAACCTTCACGAGAAACTGAATCTGCATAGCCTCGCCGAGTTGATCTTGTACGCCGTCAGAAAAGGCATTATCTCCTGAGCGCCCCAGATCCTAAGCGAGCGCCCCGCGAATTACTGTCGGCCTCCGTTAGCAACCTACAGAAACACCGCTCCCTGAAGAAATAGAGCTGGAGACGGCCTGAACCGAATGGAGAGCTGATCCTTCGCGCAAGGGCCGCACCAAGACATCACGGCCCCCCTGCTGAAGTACATCCCGCCGCAGGTAGTCGTCGCTCACCGGAGAAACGAGAAGGATGCAACTCCGCGGGGAACTTGCGGCAAGGCGCTCTATCACTCCTCGCCAATGATACTCTGCCTGATTGCAATCACACAGGATCAGCTCAAAATGGCTCTGCGATGCTAAGCGGAACCCCTCTCGCGGCGACGTAGTGAACCGAACTTCCCAGGCATGTTTTTTTCCAAGTCGCTCCAATAAAAAGAGGTCCGAGAGAGGCATGCGGAGAACGAGAATCCTTAGGCGTCTCGCGGCGACTCGGTGCGCATAGGTCCGCTTCTTGTACCAATCAGATAGCCACACGGCTTATTTCCTACGACCTCCGCGTGCTGGCGCGGCTGGCTTTGCTGCGCCGGTCGAAGCCGCACTGGTCCAATAGGATAAAGCCAGTTTGATCGCACGTGAAATGTTCTCCGGCCGAAGCGGCTTCGGAACAACCTCATAGCCGCCCCGCCGGATGAGCTCCTGCCGTAAGTAGTCATCGACTACGCCAGACATCAATACAACGCAAGCCCGGTGCGGTGAGGCCGCGAGACTCCTTACGGCTGTCCTCCACTCGGCTCCTGGCAAATCGCGGTCAAACAGGATGACAGGAGCGGCCAATCGGCTCGCCACAGTACACGCTTCTTCGCACGATTCGACCAAGTGCAGTTCCAATTGTTCCTGGCTGGATACGCTGGTAAGAACTTGCCGATCCTGCTCGCTGACGACGATGGCAACGACCGGGATCCGAGGGGAAGTGGCCTTTTGGCTGACAGCGCTGCCGGTGAAAACCGAATGTATGGCTTGCCAAACGTTCGGTATTCGAAGACCGGAACTGCGATCCCAAACGGGGAGATTCAAGCCTCGCACCAGGCACCTCTATTTCCTCTTCGAGCTTACTGTCGATCCAGAATTGTCGGAATACCGGAGCGATGGTATTCATAACCCCAAAATCCAGGTAGAGAGGTGTTTCCCAACGTACTCGTCGTCAAAAGCTGAGCCCAAATTCGAACAGAATGTTCGTCCAGTGATCGGTGGTCTTCAGTGCCGGCACGTTGCCAACCGCCGGGCCATTGGTGGAGGCAGCGATAAACTGGACTGTTGTCCCGACGTGAAAAGTATGATTGCTATCGAGATAGTAGCTGACGTTCCCCAATCCGTAGCCACCCCATCCTCCGCGCGAAGTACAGGAATAGCAACCGACGGAATAGCCCATTTGGCCAGAAGAAACGGTCTCCGAATAGTGCAAGTATGCGGTGCCTCCACCAGCGGAGAACTCCAAGCGCTTGAACGGCTGGGGGATGTAGATGCGTCCACCGATTGGAATCATGAACTCGTGGTCACCGCCCTGTACGGCTCCGACGTCCGTGACTTCCGCATTTTGATTGTGCGCGGCTCCGAACGCCATTTGGATGCCCGCATCCGCCTGAAAAAGCCGGGTGAATCGATAGCCATAGCCAAAGTTGATGAGCGGCGCAGTATTGAGATAGCTCGATGTGCTCCCCACGGGAATGGCTGATCCCACGCCGAAGGTCGCATTGCTATGGTGAAAATCCGTGTCCTGGGCGAGCCCAACACTCGACATCAGCAGACATGTAAATAGAACTGACTCGGTTCGTTTCATTGGGCCAGTGTACGGCGTGCAACCGATCCTGCACATACCGGCAGCTCGCTATTTTGGGCCGGCTTCCGGCGGTATTCGCGTGATCCAAGCCGAACCGGAGATGGCCCGGATACCGGTTCTCTGTCCTGAAAACTACCACGTTTCTGGTATGGTCAAATCCTTTGCACATGGATAAGCTGTGACTACTGCATTCCCCACACACGAGACGGGCACCCTCCAAACGGAATTCCGGTGCCCGTCTTGCCTCGAGTAGTAGACTTGCGCCGCCGGGATAGGCAGATGACCATTGACCGGAAGCGGCTGCTGCTTCACGAAATCAGGAGTTTTCGTTCTTTTCGCAGTTTTGATGCAGGCGCTGCCGATATGTGCTAATCCATGCTCCGAAGGTGGGTAGATCCTGCCCGTTATCCTTCGCGTCGGGTGGAGTCGGGTGTCGTCTGTTCTTAAGAAACAGACTCAGCAAGGTTCTCAAGATTCTCATTTTGAGGAGTACTCGGCCAGTGGGACCTGAGCCCAGAGCGTGCCATTGCGGTCATGACACGCTCTGGAGTCCCAAGATCGCTCCAGCCAACATTGCCTAGCCGGAGCACCGCAAGCCGTTCGGTAGATACCGACAAAACCTGCTTTGAAAAATCCCCCGGAGTCAGCGCGGCGTACGCATGATCTGCGTTCGCTGAAGCGAGTTCTGAGGCTGAGAGGTGTCTGTCGGCTGCAAGGGCCCGCACCATCCCAGGAACAGCAGACTGGAGGACTTCGAGAAAGGCTGACACCCGCCCAATCATCACAAAGGTATTCCACAGACACCCACGCGCGAGGAGTGCTTGCGCAACATGAGAGGCCGGTTTTTCCCAGAATCGGTTCACGCAAAGGAGTGACTTGGGAAAGCGGTGGTCGAAGCGCTCGCTCGGTTCAATCCACCCGTACTCAACCTCGGGATGTTCCGCACTCGCCCCCAGCAGAACGAGAGTGTCTGGGCGGCTCATCACTACTTTAGCTGCCAGGCGAACCGATGCGGCAAAGCGCAGCTCTTTTGAATAGTGGTGATCGGTTGGAAAGAAGCCGACGATTGGGTCGCCGGCGAGACTAGTGATCCGCCGGAGACTGTAAATGATTGCTGCCGTCGTGCCCTTGTTGGAAGGTTGAACAACAACCCGCGATGATGGAACGTCGGCCAGCTCATCCGCGTAGAACCGCTCATGAGCTTTCACTACCGTGTATAGAGTTCGTTCTGGGGAGATCGCGGGAGCAAGCCGGGATCTGGTTTGAGCGAGCAGTGTCCGGCCACCGTACAAACGGCAAAACTGCTTTGGCCGATCTTCGCCCGTGATAAACCGGGTTAGAGATCGCAATCGGGTCCCGTCACCGCCCGCGAGAACGACTGCCCATGTATGTTGATGATCCACGAGTTCCTCTTTTCCCAAATCGGTTGGAGCCTTCCTGGCCAACTAGCACCACCTTATGCCTCTAACTGGGCCTCTTCCATACCCGAGGTCAGGTAATTAAGGACGAAGAATCTCGGTAGCCTTCGATGTCCGTGTCTACTATCGAGCAGGCTCTCAAATTACCGCGTAGCTGGTATTTTCCGTGGTGCGCTTGTGACGTACACTGAACCCACTAACCCAGGCCGGCGGGTGCATGTCTACTCCCCACCCATTCTTCGACATTGCATCCGCCGGCGCATGTGAGTGGCCCAAATGCCAGCCGCGGCATTCCCGAACTCCCGCCAAAGATGGCGGCCGATAATCTTCTGAGCAGTTAAGGAGCCTAGAATGAACACGAAGAATTGTTTGCTTACCTTGACGTTGGCGTTGTCGCTGGCGGTCTCGATGGCCGTCGCAGCCAAGGAAAAAGTGAGCGCGATCAAGGGCACCATGACGAAGATCGACAGAAGCGCAAAAACCGCCGTCGTGAAAGTGGCCGACGGCACCGAGCATATCGTGCACTTTGTGGGGCGCACGACCGTCCACGGCGTTGAGAAGAGCGCGGCGTACGCGGAGGATGCATTCCACGGCCTGCGGGAAGGTTATTCCGTCGTAGTGCATTACACAGCCAAGGGGACCGAGGACACGGCCGAGGAAGTGGACCACATAGGCAACGAAGGATTACAGATGGCGGAGGGTGCTGTTTTGCACATCGATCGCCGCGGCAAGGCGATGACGATTCGAACCGCAAGCGGGGCCGAAGAAACCTATACACTGGCTGACCACGCCGCCGAGGACGCAGCAAGAGACCTTGACGAGGCAGCGGGAAAGTTGGGCAAGGTGACCGTTTACTACACCGAGGAATCCGGCCACAAGGTGGTCCATTTCTTCGAGAGGACGCTATAACGTTCTAGCGATCCAGCTCGAAGGCGAGATATTGAAATCGTCCGTTCCGCTCAATCTGAAGTACCACCGGGTCACCGGGTTTCATGTTGTCGAGGGAGGATTGCAGCGTATCGATTAACGCCACCGGAACAGTATTCACGGCTTCAATGATGTCGCCAGGTTGAAGGTCGATGAATTGCGCCTGCCCTCCAGGCGCTTTGGCCGCGACGATAAGTCCGTATTGGCGCCGCAGACCTGGAATCACAGCAGCCAGGTCCTTGTCGATCTGGATGCACAGCACGCCTAACCGGGAGATGAGGTTTTTCTCGGGATGTGCGAGCCGAGCCAGGAGACTACTCGCGTCCGCACGCTCACGGACGGCTAGGGTAATCGTCAATTCATCTTTGCCGCGGAGGATGGCCAGCTGAACCTTGTCCCCGGCTTGACGGCGGAAGATGCGGTTTTCAAGCTGGCTTAGAGATGCGATGGGCTGACCGTCCAGGCTGAGAAGCACGTCTCCTCTCTTTAGGCCGGCCCAGTCCGCGGGGCTCTCCGGTTCCACGTCGGCCAGAATGACTCCGTGATCACGCGCAAGCGACAAACCCTTGGCCATGACAGGCGTAATGTTTTGCCCGATGACCCCAAGCTCTCCGCGCTTCACTGCGCCATTCTTGCGCACCTGCTGATAGACGTCCCGGACGGTATTGGCGGGAATCGCGAATCCCAGGCCCTCATTCCCTCCGGACTGGGACAAGATGAACGTATTTAGCCCGGCGAGGAGCCCGTCCATGCTGACCAATGCGCCGCCGCTATTTCCAGGGTTGATGGATGCGTCCGTTTGCACATAGACCATCGGATTCTCTTCGCCAAGCGACCTCGCGGTGGCGCTGACGACTCCGAGCGACACAGAGTTAGGCAGTCCCATCGGCGCTCCCAACGCGAGCACAAGATCCCCTTGCCGCAGGCCTGCTGAGTTCATAAACTCGAGGGCCGTCAGGCCTTTCCGTTCAATCTTGAGTACGGCCAAATCCGTCTCCGCGTCCACACCCACGACTTTGGCGTCGGCGCTTTCAAGCTCGCGGGATTCGTCCGGCGCATCATTTTGCGAAGGGGGACTCGCCAGCGCAACTCTTATTCTCACCGCGCCATTTACGACATGGGCATTGGTCACGATGTAACCTTCCGGATCGACAATAACACCTGAGCCGATGGATTCCTGCCTGCCGAAGAGACTCACCGCATGACCCGCTGACTGGTCCAAAGGTCCGTATCCACTGACCGAAATCTGCACCACTGCCGGAGCCACCTTTTGTGAGAGGGACCGAATCTCGCCGCTCAGCTCAATCAGGGAATTCTGCTTGGCTTGCCGAGGCGCACTCTGTGCGAAGATCAGAGCACTCAGCACCGTCCCAGTCACTATTACAGCCAAAAGATGTTTCATTTCGTCCTCCCCCAGCGGTGGGTTCGCTCAACGACTTCGCCTCCTAGGTGCGTATTTTTAATGCGTACCTGGTGCCATGCGAGCACAACTCTTCTTCCTAAAGCTTACTGCCGGTTGCACCGGGGTCCCATACTAAGGCCCGGGTATATTCAGCCGCGCCTGACCGGTAGTTTCCGCTGGGTAAAGGAGATCATTTCGAAGAACCGTGAATGCCAGGCAAAGGTGGGACGGGCGCCACAGTCTCGGAGGAGGACGTCGGCGCCGGCCATTCGGAACGGGGTTGTGATCGCAGTATGTAGGAGCTCCACCCAAGAAACCCATACCTGGCGTCTGGTATTTTTCAGAACAAGACGCCGGTAAGCCATCGACGAGTTGCCCGGACGTTCAAGCTCCTGTGGGGGCGAGCGGCCTCCTTGGACCGTGGCGTTATACCAGCCTCCACTTGCGATTTCTACCCAACCCACGCTAGCAACTGAGCGTCCAAAGACTAATCGAATAGGTGGAGGCTTTGAGACACTATGAAGCGGTCAAGGTCGAAAGCTGCTGGAGGCTTCTTCCTGGCTGCGCTGATCTTCAGCCCTGTTTGGGGCTCTGTCCCTCCGCAACCCGGAACGGTCAATTACATCGAAGGGCACGCCGCAAGCGGAAATCCGCGTTTTCTATGCGCTGCATCGGCGATACCGTGCAGGCGACTGCGAGACCTGGAAGTACCTCGCGCCGATTCAGAAGGCAGTCTGGTCGCGAAAGACCTTCGAATACGGGACATGGGGCGGTGAGATCCGCGCCAAGTTCGAACCTCACGCCGGCGATGTCGTAGCCGCGGAGCATTGGTGTTCCAGTGGTTTCGCTAACACGGATCTGGATTTGCTGCACGCCGCCCTCGAAGTCAATCTCCCAAACTACGCCAGCGCCATTGTGACTCCGGATGAAATCGTCGACGCGATCTCTTCTCGTGGCAGCGTAGAAGTCGACGCCCGGCCCTGATCTGCGGCGTCGGAATGCGATCAACGGCCGAAGTTCTTGGTCACCGTCTGAAATGCTTCGCGGCCGGAGTGACGGCGTATAATCCTCTCGCATGGTAAGAGTCCACGATGACGGAGAGTTAATTTACTAGGTTGTTGAACCCGCGGACCGAAGCGCTTGCCTCCTCGAGTTGGGCTGAGATCGGAGAGTCTTCTGAACTCCGTTTGACCTCCGTTAAGCGGAGCGCCGGAGATCGGATTGAAAACTGTATTGATTTCATCGCCGGGATGAGGTGTCCAAACACAGCATAGTCTTTAATCGCAGTCGTTGGAATCCTTCACCGAACCGTCAGGTTTGCTAGAACCACTTCGGCCGCAGCTTCGGAATTGTAACAGCCGTAAAGCAGAGATATCGCTGATTTAGCCTGAATCGGTATCGGTATACGAACCCGCTTGTAAAAGCGAACGATACGCCGCCGGCGTGTCCGTAAGAGTTGGATTCTTTTGCGTCGTGCTCACCAGGGAATGCACGGGACCAAACCCAGTCGTTCAGTCGCCGCATTTCATCTCCCCGCGTCAATCAGTTCCCGTGCGACCTCCGTGACAGTTCTCCTGCTCCGGCGGCTAACGGCACGCAGGTGATGGTGAGCTTCTTCTTCCGACATGCCTTGCGTGTTCTGCAACACGGCCTTCGCCTGCGCCGTCAGCTCCCGCGCGGCACGTTCTTCTTCCAGGTTCTGGAGTAGCTGTTCCAACAATTCACTCGACGATCTCGGACGCAGGACAGTCTCTATATGCCGGATCAGCGTGCCGATAGCGTCGGACTCGTTTAAAGCTTTGTCGAGCAGCCCACGCGCGCGATCATTGATCTTGGAGCTGGCCAATTCAACTTCTAGCACGGCGATGCGCGCCGCGACCTTTGAATAGGCCTCGCTTCGCTGCGCGAAATCCCACACCGCGGCGACGGCCTCAATGACCCGGCCGAGGACGAGTCGTGAACGGGACGGAATCGCCGTGCCAAGAAAGCCAAAGACCAGCCTCCCGGACTCGACGCCGTTCGCACGCAAGGGAAAAGAGATGACCTGGACGCCGTCGCGCCCCGTCACGGGCACTGCCCAGCCGGACGAGCTCTTCTCAACGCTCAACCCACTGCCAGGATCGAAAACGTAGAGGGTGTACCCGTCCGCTCCGGACTCGCGCATGCCCAGCAGCGCGAGCAGATGCAGACTTTGAAAAACTGGTCCGGCTGGTGTGCCTTTCGTGTCCATATCAGCGCTACTTCTTCAGCTCCGCTTTTACGGTGTCGCGTAACCGCAACGAGTCCTCCACGTTGCGTTCCCCTTCGTGGCACGCTTCTTCCCATTGTTCGTAGGTCGGGTCGGTATGTGTGCGATGGAAGTCGGATGCGATCTTCCAGGGCCTTGTGTACACAGACGGGTCGTCCAGCGTCGCTTCGTACTTCATGGTCTGGCCGTCGAGGAACGTGTAGCGTTCGACGATGTGCAGATTCTCGCTGGCGAAATCGCCTTCGTTACTCAGACGCGATTTCGAGTTGTTGTTGCGCACATCGATGACGAGCGTGTTTCCCTCCCAATGTCCGCGCGAATCGCCCATCCAGAGCTTGATGCTGTCGCCGAGAGGGGGAAGCGGGTCCAAGGGAACAATCCGGTGAGGATGATTTCCCTCGTAGTTGAAAACCACGTAGCCGGGGTACTGGACAAGATGAACCGTGTGCCAAAACGTCGCGCGGATCGGTCCGTCGGGCAGGCAACGCGCCTGCGGATCGATAAACTCTTCCTTGACTGGCTCGGTGATATTGGCTTCAATGTACTTCTGCTTCGTGCGAGCCCAGGGCTGGTAGGGAATCTGTCCGTCCGGCGGATCGACGATGCGGCTGGGATTCTGCGGACGCTTTTCACCAAGCTGGTCCAGGCGGCCGACTCCGCCTCTCGACGGATTTGTCAAAGAGAACGTGCCGCCGATCGCTGGATCCCAATAACCCTGCACGTCGGGCTGCCCGTCCGAAAGGTGTTTCGGAGGCCAAGGGGCCGGAGTGACTTTCTCCCGTCCTTTCCCCTCCCCTCTTTGAGCCGAGGCTGGCGCGGATGCCAGCACCAGTAGTCCCATCGCCGCCGGTAGAATCATGACCGAATGTAGAAAACGTATTTTCATTGGATACCTCACCTCCTACGGGTAGTACTTCTCCAGATCGAACGCATAGCATTCATATTCCAGAAGTTGGACATTCTTTTCCTTGCGTCGATACAGCACGGTGTTGATGCTCCAGGGCCGCGTGAACACTTTGGGGTCCTCGATCGTCGCCTGATAGTTGATGTGGTCGGCGTCCGCGAGCGAGTACTTCTCGACTACGTGCAGATCTTCGCTATGGAAGTTTCCAGCGTGATCGAACCAGGTTTCGTCGTTGAAATGAACGGCGTCTACGACGAGCGTGTCGCCTTCCCAATGGCCCCGCGAGTCGCCTAACCACCATTCGATGGGACCCTTTGGATGCGGAGTTCCGTTGGTATAGATGTCGCGATTCGCATGGGCATACTCGTACAACACCGAGAGCCCCTTAGAATCCTGGAAAATCTGGAACGGCAGGCCCTGATAGGTGATTCGCGGCACGCCCGGCAGGAAGCACTTCGCCTCCGGGTCCGCTGACGCGCGAACCTTAAAGTTCGCTTTCTTCTTCTCCAGAGCCCAGGCCTGGTAGGGAATTTCATTCCCCTCGACGATGCCCTGGCCTGCCGGCACGCCTGGCTGGGCTTGGTGATCCTGAATGTCAAAGTTCGCCGGGTTCAGGACTTGCCAGATACCCGCCAGGTTGGGTTTCCCATCGGCGGCGCGGGGAATGTCGGGCGTGGCGGAAGTCTGTGCGAACGCCGCCCCGCTCGCGAGGGCGAACAGCACCGTGATGCGAGTCGTGAGATTCATGATCTGCTCCTACTGCTGCTCTACCGGAGCGCCGGTACCTGATGAACCAGTGAAGAGATCCCGGCCATCAGGCAACTTGACGCTGGTGCCGTTCACGGTCGGGGCTCCGTTCTTGGCGCGATAACCGTTGATGACCACCTGGAGTCCCTCAGGGAAGTCCGTCTTTCGAAGACCGCGGCGAAGCAAAGCGTTGGGGCTGCCGAACTCAATCGCCCAGTTGGTGACCTTGCCGTCGTCCCCCTTCACGTCCACGTGAAGCCAAGCATGCGGGTTTACCCATTCGAGCTTGGTCAACGATCCCTTCAGCGTGACTGGCTTCAGGGCGTCGTATTCCGCGGCGAAGGCGTGATGCGCATAGGCGGGTGCCGTCACGGAAATCATCCCCGCGGTTGCTATAAATGCAATCAATAGTTTCTTCATAAAGTAATCTCCTATTTCGTGCTTCAAGTGGTTATGGTTTATCCGAGCCTTGTTTTGTGGATTGGGTGCGTAACGACCGGTCGACGTCGCGCATGCCCTCGTAGCACGCTTCTTCCCAGTGTTCGTAGGTCAATTGATCGACGCCGTAGCTTCCGAATACGTCCTTCTTCAGTTCGAAACCGAACGTCCACGGCCGCGTGTATACGGAAGGATCGTCGAACCGGGCGCCGTATTTTAAGTTGTTCGCATCCAGGAACTCGAATCGTTCCACGATGTGAACCTTATCGCTGGCGAAGTCGCCCGCGCGGCTCAGGCGGCCCTTGGAATTGTTGTTGGTGACGTCCACCACCAGGGTCGTCCCTTCCCAGTGCCCGCGCGAATCACCCATCCACAGTTTCAGATTCTCACCCACATGCGGATGTCCATCCAGTGGAATAACGCGATTCGAATGCCCGCCCTCGTGCACGAAAACCACGTAACCGTCGTATTGAAGGATGTGAACGTCGTGCCAGGTCAGTTGCCGGACCGCCCCGAGCGGCAGGCAAAGCTGCTGTGGATCGAGATGCGCCTGGCTGGTCGGCTCGAAGTAATTCTTGAGAAGCTCCTGCTGCCGCGCTCTCGCCCACGGCTGATACGGAACTTCGCCATCGGGAGTATCGACGATCCTGCTGGGAGCTTTCGCGGGCTGCGCGCGTTTTCCACCTACTCGGCCTTCGGGCGGATCGATGCAACCGACCTCGCCTTTCGGATTGGTTAAGCAGCCCATCCCGTAATCTTTGGCTACCCAGTAGCCTTGTACGTCGGGTTGGCCATCCGGTGTGCGCGCCGGCGTCCACGCGGGTTTTGCCTGCCCGGCGGTACGCTCCGGCATGAGGAATAGGGCGCCCAATAACAAAGCGGATGCACAGCAGAAAAAAGTAGAAAGTCTAAGCGTCATGGAGTTTCCTACGGGTAGTACTTATCGATGTCGAATGCGTAGCATTCGTAATCCAGCAGTTGAAAGTCTTTCTCGGTGCGGCGATAGAGAACCATGTTCATGTTCCACGGTCGGGTGAAGACTTTGGGATCCTCGATCCGCACCTGGTAGTTGATGTGATCGGCGTCCGTCAGCGTGTAACGCTCGATCACGTGCAGGTCTTCGCTATGGAAGTTGCCCGCCCGGTCAAACCACGTCTTGTCGTTGAAATGGACGTTGTCCACAACCAACGTGTCTCCCTCCCACTTCGCGCGCGCGTCGCCCATCCACCAGTCGATCGGGCCCGGAGGATGCGGCGTCCCGTTGAGGTAGATGAAGCGATTGGTGTGGGCGTATTCGTAGAGGATCGTTATGATCGGTCCGCCCGATGCCTGGAAAATCTGAAATGGACGACCCGAGTAGGTGACCCTGGGAACGCCTAGCAAAAAGCATCTTCCCTCCGGGTCGGCAGTCGCGCGGTTCTGGTAGTTCTCTTTCTTCTGCGCCAGGGCCCAGGGCTGATAGGGAATCTCATTGCCTTCGACTACGCCCTGTCCTCCGGGAACGCCCTTTTGCGCCACGTGGTCCTGGATGTCGAACGCCGCGGTGTTCAGGACCTGCCAGAAGCCCGAGAGGTTCGGCTTGCCATCTTTCAAACGCGGAACCGCAGGTCCGGTTTGCGCGTGAGCTGGCAGGCTGAATAGGATGCCCACCAGCGCTATGGATAAATGAATGCCCTTCATGGTGATTCGTTCTCTCGTTTTTATTCCGGAGCTTATTCCGGATCGGGGGCGCCCGTTCCCGAGCCTCCGACCAACAGGTTTCGGCCATCCGGCAATTTCACGCTCGTGCCGTTGATCGTGGCCGAGCCGTCCTTGGCAAGATAACCCTTCACCACCAACTCGAGTCCCGCCGGAAAATCGGTTTTGCGGAGGCCTTTCCTCAACATGGCGTTGGGACTGCCGAACTCGATCGCCCAGTTCACAGTCTTGCCCTCTTTGTCGGTAGCAGTGACATAGACCCAACCGTGCGGGTTCACCCACTCCACTTTGGTCAATTTCCCTGTAAGAACGATGGGTTTGTTGACATCGTATTCCGCAGCGAAGGCGTGATGGGCATAAGCAGGTGCCGTCACTAAAATCAGGCCCGCGCTCGCGACGAATGCAATCAATAGTGTCTTCATAAAGATCTCCTATTTGCCCTTCTTAGCATCTGCCGATTCTTTCGGCGCTTCGATCTTAAGCAGCTTGCCGCCCTCGGTCTCGTATGTTTCCGCGCCGACCGCGCCGGCCACCTTGAAGCCCTTGCTGTCGAGCAAGTCGGCCGCTCGCCCCGCTCGTGCAGCATGATTCGAAACCGTGACGATCAAACGATCCTTCGGGATCTCGGACAAATGCTTCTCCAAGTCTCCCGCCTGAATACTCAGGTACACGGGAAATCCTCCGATGGTGGAGATCTCGTCCGGCCGCCGGACATCGATCAACAGCACCTGTCCGGGTTTCGCCAGCAGGGCGTCCAGCTCTGCCCGGTTGAGAGTCTTGGCTTTGACGGGAGCAGCCTTTTCCTTCGTGGCTGCCTGTTTTGGGGCGCCGCTTTGTTGTGCGAACGCCGTAGCAGCCGCCAGAAGTGTGAACAGAATCAATTTACGCATTGGGTTGTGTCCTTTCCGAGTCAAACTTTTCTAGAACAGAATCTTCAAGCCGATCTGGTTGTCGCGGGGCGTTCCCGCAGACGAGATTTGGCCAAATTGGGGGCTGCCCACGACGGTGTTGGGATTGCCGAGCGACGGAGTGTTCGTCGCGTTGAACGACTCCAGTCGAAGCTGGGCAGTGAAACGTTCCGACAGGCGAAACGTCTTATGGGCGGCTAGATCCAGGTTGAAGAGACCCGGCCCGCGCAGGACGTTCCGGCCCGCGTTGCCGTAAGTATACGGAGCGTTCTTGACGAACGCCGCCGTATTGAACCATTCCTGAACCGTGGGGTTAGCCAGGTGCCAATCGCCCACCACGTTGGGCCGGTCGGCCTGTCCCGAATTTGATGGTGTGCCGTTTACGCTGAGATTTAGCGGGAGGCCCGAATCGACCGTGACGATTGGCCCCGCACTCCATCCACCCAGAAACGCGTTCAGGATCGGATTCCAGTTCGACCCGTGCACTTTGCCTTTTCCGAAGGGCAGTTGATACACGGCGCTCCCCACAAAGTGATGCGTCATGTCCTGGCTCGAGACCGCGCGCTCCGCTGCCCAGTCCAAGGGATTCTGCAGGTTGTTGGTATCCCCCAAGGCGATGGACTTCGAGTACGAGTACGACGCGATAAACGTCAGGCCCTTGGCGTAACGCTTTTCGACCCTCGCTTGCAGTGCGTTGTAGCGGCTATAGCCGTCCTTCTGAATTCGAATCACATCGGCCAGACTGACCGCATAAGGCGTCCCCGGCACGTTCGCTGACGTATAGCGACGACGGGAATTGACATCGCCAGCCGCAAGTGTGGCCGGGTTGCCGTCAAACTGACGCAGTGCGTGATTGAGATTATTGCCGTAGTAGCCGACTTCAACCAGGATGCCGGCCGGCAGTTCCCTTTGAATATTAAAATTCCATTGCTGCGACATTGGCCAAACCGATCCCCGGTCGTAGGAAACCAGCTCCACGCTTTGGGCGAACTGCGGTGAAAGAGCCGTTGCCGGGAATCCCTGATCCAAGAACAGCGTCGGATTGGTGGGGCTGGTCGAGAGGTTGACTCGCAGGTGGTTCGGCGGATTTATTTCCATCGACTGCATTCCGCCCGAGGTCGTCAGATTCGAATAGAAAATTCCGTAACCGCCCCGCAAGACGGTCTTATTGCCGGGAAGACTGTAAGCGAATCCAAATCGGGGAGCGAATTGGCCGTAATCGACTCCTTGCAGCGCGCGTGAAGCGCGTCCGTCGCCTTGAGTGCCCGCCGTCACGATCTGCGGGCTTGCAGGATTGGTATCGATATCGAAGTTGGCGATCTTGTTGTTCTTTTCCACCGGCGGTGTGTTGAGTTCGTA
>Ga0265314_10000686_pt1 | contig 41072 bp, 40 predicted proteins | sample 4126metaG_FD_203106 | JGI IMG/M metagenome (GOLD analysis project Ga0265314, IMG submission 203106) | Rhizosphere microbial communities from Carex aquatilis grown in University of Washington, Seatle, WA, United States - 4-1-26 metaG | ecosystem: Host-associated > Plants > Roots > Rhizosphere >...
TCGACGTGACGAAGGACCCGCTCGGCCCCGGCAAAGACGGCCAGCCCGTCTACCTGAAGGACATCTGGCCGTCGACGAAGGAGATCGCCGCGGTCATGAAATACGCGACCGACCCCGCGATGTACAAAAAGCTTTTCTCCGCGTTCGGCGAAGGCAATCCGATGTGGGACGAAATCCCGTCTTCCGTCGGCGCGACTTACAAGTGGGACGAGAAATCGACCTACGTGCGCCACCCGCCCTACTTCGACGGCTTCAAGATGACGCCGGACAAGGTAACTGACGTCAAAGGCGCGCGCGTGCTCGGCATCTTCGGCGATTCGATCACGACCGACCACATCAGCCCCGCAGGCGGCATCCGCGCCGCCGCGCCGGCCGGCAGGTATCTGCAGGACCACGGCGTCGGCATCGCCGACTTCAACACGTACGGCGCACGCCGCGGCAATCATGAAGTCATGATGCGCGGCACGTTCGCCAACGTGCGCATCAAGAACCTGATGGTGCCGGGCAGCGAAGGCGGCGTTACCATACACCATCCGGGCGGCGAGCAGACTTCGATCTACGAAGCCGCAATGCGCTACAAGAAAGAAGGCGTGCCGAGCGTCGTGTTCGGCGGCGACGAATACGGCCAGGGCTCGTCGCGCGACTGGGCGGCCAAAGGTCCGCAACTCCTGGGCGTCAAGGCCGTCATCGTGCGCAACTTCGAGCGCATCCACCGCGCCAACCTCGTCTTCATGGGCGTGCTGCCGCTGCAGTTCAAGAACGGCGTCACGGCGCAGTCGCTGAAGCTCGACGGCTCGGAAGTCATCGACATCACCGGCCTCGAACGCGGCATCAAGCCGATGCAGGACGTGACGATGACGATCCGCCGCAAGGACGGCAAGAGTGAACAGGTGCCGCTCAAGCTGCGCATCGACACGCCGATCGAAGTCGACTACTACGCGCACGGCGGAATATTGCCCTACGTATTACGCGAGTTGCTCGCGTAATACGACTCAGACTCAATGTGCAGCTTACAAAGCCGCGCACAACGGGCAGGCCGCAGCCCTCAAGGTTGCGGCCTGTTTTTTTGCGCGCGCATTGACGCGCCGCCTTGCTGCGCGCAATTCGCGGTTGTTATACTCGACCCCGGCCATCTCGCGTTTGCCGCATTTGCCGCGCGAAGAGCGGCACCACCCGAGGAGACATTCCATGTCACGCGTCCGGCTCACCTACCTGCTCGCCTTCGCGCTGTTAAGCCTGACGTGTCGCGCCGAGGTCAACGAGGTCCGGCTCGCCCAGCAAACCAGCATGGGCTACATGCAGTTCAGCATCATGGACCGCTACAAGCTGATCGAAAAATATGCGAAAGCGGCCGGTCTCGGAGAAGTTAAAGTGTACTGGGACACGTTCAACGGCCCCGACCACATGAACGACGCGCTGCTCGCGGGCCGCGTCGATTTCGTCTCGGGCGGCGTGCCGGGCCTTGTCACTCTGTGGGAAAAAACCGCCGGCACGCCGCAGGAAGTGCGCGGCGTTTCGGCTTTGAGTTCGCAACCGTTTTTCCTGAACACGCGCGACCCCAATATCAAGTCGATTCGCGACCTGTCGGCCAAGGACAAGGTCGCAGTGCCCGCGGTCAAAGTGTCGGTGCAGGCGGTAACACTGCAGATGGCCGCCGCCAAGGAGTTTGGCGATGCAAATTTCTCGAAACTCGACCCGTTGACCGTGTCGGTCTCGCCGCCCGACGCAACCGCCGCGCTGCTGTCCGGCGCGGGCGAGATCAACAACGTCTTCAGCGTGCCGCCTTTCCAGTATCAGCAGCTGGAAAAAGCGGGCGTCCGCACGATGCTCAACTCGTTCGACGTGATGGGCGGACCGCATACGTTCACGGTGATCTGGACGAGCAAGAAATTCCGCGATGCGAATCCCAAACTCTACGGCGCCGTGTTCTCTGCCCTGCAGGAAGCCACGGACATCCTGAACAAGGACCGCCGCGCCGCCGCGCAAATCTGGGCGGAATCGACCAAGAGCAAACTCACGGGCGACTGGCTGTACGACAAGATCCTGTCGAACCCGCAGGTGCAATACACGCTGGTGCCGCAAAACACGATGAAATACGCGGACTTCATGAACAAAGTCGGTTCGACTAGGAAGAAGCCCGCCTCATGGAAGGACTTGTTCTTTCCCGAAATTCACAACGCTTCCGGCAGTTGATTTAAAGGGCACTCCAGAATGAACGCACGCCCCCAGGTTGCCGGCGATCTGCCGCAGCGTCTCGCGGCCATCGTCGGCGAGCGCGGCATCATCACCGCCGCGTCCGATATGGCACCCTACCTCGCTGATTGGCGCGATCTTTACCAAGGCAGCGCGCTCGCGGTCGTGCGCCCGGCGAGCACCGCCGAAGTCGCGGCCGTAGTCCGGCTGTGCGCAAAAACGCGCACCCCCATCGTGCCGCAGGGCGGCAACACGGGCATGTGTGGCGCAGCCACGCCGGATACCGCCGGCAACGCGGTCGTCGTCGCGCTCGGGCGCATGAACAAAATCATCGACGTCAACGCGCTCAACAACACGATGACCGTTGAAGCCGGCTGCATACTCGCCAACATCCAGCAGGCCGCCGCGGACGTGGATCGCCTCTTTCCGCTGAGCCTCGGCGGCGAAGGCAGTTGCGTGATCGGCGGCAATATCTCGACCAATGCCGGCGGGATCAACGTATTGCGCTACGGCAACACGCGCGATCTCGTGCTCGGTCTCGAAGCGGTGCTGCCCGACGGCCGCGTCTGGAACGGCCTGCGCGGCCTGCGCAAGGACAACACGGGTTACGACCTCAAGCATTTGTTCATCGGCGCCGAAGGCACGCTGGGCATCATCACGCAAGCCGTGCTCAAACTTTTTCCGCGGCCGCACGGCAACGTCACGGCGTTCGCCGGCATTGCGGACCCCGCGCATGCGGTGGAGTTGCTGGCGCTGCTGCGCGCGCAGTGCGGCGACGGCATCAGCGCGTTCGAGCTCATCTCGCGCAATTGCCTCGAAATGGTCGTGCGCCGCATACCCGGCGCGCGAGATCCGCTGGCCGCACCTTATCCGTGGTACGTATTGACGGAGCTCACCGACGCGCAGGACGGCAACGCCCTGCGCGCAACGGCCGAGCAGGCGCTGACTGCGGGAATCGAGCGCGGACTCGTCCAGGACGTCGCGATCGCGGAGAACGCGGCGCAGAGCAAGGCGCTGTGGCACATGCGCGAATCGATACCCGACGCGGCGAAAATCGAAGGCCTCGTCTATCGCCACGACATCGCCGTGCCCGTGAGCCGCATTCCGGAGTTCATAGCGACCGCGAGCGCCGCGCTCGAAGCCGCGTATCCCGGCGTGCGCATCATCTGCTTCGGTCATCTCGGCGACGGCAACCTGCATTTCAACGCGTTCGTACCGGGTCGCGAGCGCAGCGACGAAGTCGCTCGCCGCATGACCGACGTCAACCGCCTGGTGCACGACATCGTGCAGACGTTCGGCGGCAGCATCAGCGCGGAGCACGGCATCGGCCAATCCAAGCGCGGCGAGCTTGCGCATTACAAGAGCGCGACCGAACTCGATCTCATGCGCATCGTGAAAAAAGCGCTCGATCCGCACAACCTGATGAATCCGGGCAAAGTACTGTAACCCGCCCGCAACGCTTACAGGTATCGCTCTTGTCCGAACTCACGCACGACGACGTCCAGCGCATCATCCAGATCATCGACGAAATGGACGATCGCGACGTCCATCTGGAAATCGGCGAACTGAAGCTGCACGTAACGCGCGGCGCGTCCGCGCCTCTCGTCGCTGCCACGCCGCGCACGCCACCGGCACCGCCGCCGACCGCGGCGCCAGCCAAGCCGGCATCCGCGCCCGCAGCCGAAGTCCCGCCGGGCCACGTCGCAATCCGCGCGCCGACGATGGGCACGTTTTATCGCGCCTCATCGCCGGGCGCCAAGCCGCACGCCGAAATCGGCGATCGCGTGCAGCCCGACGACACGGTCGGCGTGTTCGAAGTGATGAAGCTTTTCAGCACCCTGAAAGCCGGCGTCGCCGGAACTATTACGGCGATCCCGGTTTCCAACGAAGCAATGGTCGAACAGGACCAGGTACTGATCGTCATCAAACCCGATAAGTGAGCAGCATGTCTGAAATCAAGATCATCGACACGACGCTGCGCGACGCGCACCAGTGCCTGTGGGCGACGCGCATGACGACCGCGATGATGCTGCCGGTGGCGGACGCGATGGACCGCACCGGGTACGAAGCGATCGACCTCATGAGCGCGATCCAGTTCGACGTCTGCGTGCGCTACCTGAAGGAAGACCCGTGGCAGCGGCTGCGCCTGATGCGCGAGCGCGTCACGCGCACCAAAATGCAGTCGGCGATGCGCAGCAAGAGCCTGCTGTCGTTCGACGTGCAGCCCGACGACGTGAACTACCTGTGGCTCGAATGCCTGGCGAAAAACGGCATTCGCCGCGTGCGCGCGATCGATGCGCTGTCGGACCTCGACAACATCGTCGGCATTTTGCGCAAGGTCAAAGAGCTCGGCATGGAATCGGTCGGCTCGGTGGTGTTCTGCCAGAGCCCGGTGCACACGGATGAATTCTTCGCGCGCAAGACCGCGGAACTGATCGCACGCGCCGATATCGACGTCATGATGATCAAGGACCCGGGAGGACTGCTGACGCCCGACCGCATACGCACGCTGGTGCCCGCGATGCTGAAAGTCACGGGAAAAGTCCCCCTCGAATTGCACAGCCATTGCATGACGGGACTGGCGCCGCTCGTCTATCTCGAAGGCGTGAAGCTGGGTGTCACGCAAATCCAGACTTCGACCGCGCCGCTCGCGAACGGGCCCGCGCAACCGGCGACACAGACCGTCGCGCGCAATCTGCGCAGCATGGGTTATACCATCGACATCGATGACCGCCTCGTCGACGAAGTCGGCGCGCATTTTCGCGCGGTGGCAGAGCAGGAGCATCTGCCGCTGGGCGTGCCGATGGAATACGACCAGTTTCACTACGAACACCAGTTGCCGGGCGGGATGCTCACGAACATGAAATTCCAGCTCGCGCAGGCCGGACTCGGCCACAAGTTCGGCGCGGTGCTCGAAGAAACCGCGCGCGTGTTCACCGATCTGGGCTGGCCGGCGATGGTGACGCCCTTCTCCCAGCTCGTGGGAACGCAGGCCGTGCTCAACGTCATGCAGGGCGAGCGTTACAAAACGGTGCCTGACGAAGTCAAAAAATACGCGCTCGGCTATTACGGCAAGCCGCTGGCGCCGGTCGCGCCGGACGTGCTCGATCGCATCGTCGCCAACGGCTCGCCGAGAATCGCGTTGACGCCGCAACCGCTGGCGCCGGCGGTGCCGGCGATGCGGAAAAAATATCCGGGCGTTAGCGACGAAGAGCGGCTGCTGCGCCATTTGTACGCGGGCTCGCAGGTCGACGACATGCTCGCGGCGGGCCCGATGCAGGCGACCTATCATTTCGACAAGCCGCTGGTGCGACTCTTGAAGGAACTCGCCAAGCGCCCGCGTGCCGGCCGCGTCTACCTCGAAAAAGGCGATCTCAAACTGGAACTAACGGCGCGTGCATAATGTCGTATTGCCGGCGAGCGCATCTGCGGTAATATCGCGCACCGGTCGGGATTAATTTTTTAAACCCGCCCCGCCGCGAAATCGAATCATGTCCGACAAAGTCGAGAAAACCGCGCAAGAGTGGAAAAAACTGCTGACCCCGGAGCAGTACCACGTCGCGCGCGAAAAAGGCACCGAGCGCGCGTTTACCGGCGCCTACTGGGACAATCACGACCAGGGCGTCTATCGCTGCGTCTGCTGCGACAATGAACTCTTCCGCTCGGAACACAAGTTCGACTCCGGCACCGGCTGGCCCAGCTTCTGGCAGGCCGCGGTCGCCGAAAACGTCGGCACCGAGGAAGACAACGGATTCTTCATGCGCCGCACCGAGGCCTTGTGCAAGCGCTGCGGCGCGCATCTCGGCCACGTGTTCGAAGACGGTCCCAAGCCCACCGGACTGCGCTATTGCATCAACTCGGCGTCGCTTAAATTCGACAAGCAATGAACGCTGCCGGGAAGCCGCGCATGGACAAGCGCGCGGCCAGCCCCGATAATTGCGCCCTATGAAATTCCTGTTCGACCTCTTTCCGGTCATCCTGTTTTTCGTCGCATTCAAGTTCGCCGGAATCTACATCGCGACGGCAGTCGCCATCGCAGCGACGTTCCTCCAGATCGGCTGGGTGTGGCTGCGCCGGCGCAAAGTCGACGGCATGCTGTGGGTGAGCCTGGGCGTCATCACCGTGTTCGGCGGCGCAACACTCCTGTTGCACGACGAAACCTTCATCAAGTGGAAACCGACCGTGCTGTACTGGCTGTTCGGTGCAACGCTGCTGATCGGGGAATTCGCGTTTCGCAAAAACCTGATCAAGGCGATGATGGAGAAGCAGATGACGCTGCCCGACGCGGTCTGGCGCAAGTTGCTTCTGAGTTGGACCGGTTTTTTTGCAGTGATGGGCGTTTTAAACCTCTACGTCGCGTTCAACTATCCGACGGACACGTGGGTTAATTTCAAGCTGTTTGGCGGCATGGGGCTGATGCTGGTTTTCGCCGTCTTGCAGGCGCTGATGCTGGCGAAACATGTAGACGACGGACCACCGGTCAAATGAAAGACATACTCGATCGCATAGAACAAAAGCTGGCGGTGCTCACACCTGACAGCGTCGAGCTCATCGACGACAGCGACAAGCACGCCGGGCACGAAGGCGCCAAGGGCGGCGGCGGGCATTTCCAGCTCATCATCGTGTCGCCGCAGTTCGAGGGCAAATCGAGCCAGGCCCGCCACCGCCTGATCCATGGCGCGCTGGGCGACATGCTCGAGCGCGAGATTCACGCGCTGTCGATCAAGGCGTATACTCCCGACGAAATTTGATTTCAACCAAGGAAAATGTGATGAAAACCACGACCTTCTCCACCGCACTCATGCTCGCCGTCGCGCTGACTTTCGCGGTCGCGCCGAGCCGCGCACAATCCGCGGGTGCCGTCGCCAAAGTCAACGGCAAGGAAATTCCGCAAAGCCGCGCCGACTTCGTCGTCAAGGCGAACGCTGCACAGGGCCAACCCGACACGCCCGACCTGCGCAATCGCGTGCGCGAAGTGCTGATACGCAACGAACTCCTGGCGCAGGAAGCCACCAAGAAAGGCCTCGACAAGACCCAGGAATTCATCACCCAGATCGAATTGAACCGCCAGGAAGCTCTGGTCAACGCGTACATCCAGGATTTCGTGAAAAACAGTCCGGTCAGCGAAGAAGCCATTAAAGCGGAATATGACCGCGCGAAGGGCCAGGCCGGCGACATGGAATACAAGGCCCGCCACATCCTCGTCAAAGACGAAGCTGAGGCGAAGGCGATCATCGCGCAACTGAAAAAAGGCGGTAACTTCGAGAAGATCGCCGCGCAAAAATCGCAGGACCCCGGCTCCAAGGACAAGGGTGGAGATCTCGACTGGGCGCCGGGCGGCCGCTATGTGCCGGCGTTCAGCGACGCGCTGAAGAAACTCAAGAAAGGCCAGACCACCGATACTCCGGTGCAGACCCAGTTCGGCTGGCACGTAATCCGCCTCGATGACGAGCGCGCAATGAAATTCCCGTCGATCGAGGAGGTCAAGCCGCAGATCCAGCAGGGTTTGCAGCGCCAGGCGATCGAGAAGCTCATCGCCGACCTGCGCGCCAAGGCCAAGGTCGAATAGGCAATCGCGACTCAAAAGAAACGGCGCACCGCGGTGCGCCGTTTCTTTTTGGGTTTTTGCGGCGAGCGGGCGTATCAGCCGACCCACTTGCGTGCGTTGCGGAACATGCGCAGCCACGGGCCGTCTTCGCCCCAGCCGGCCGGATGCCATGAGTTCTGCACGCTCCTGAACACGCGTTCGGGATGCGGCATTAGAACGGTGAAACGGCCGTCGGCGGTCGTCAAGCCTGTGATGCCGCCGGGCGATCCATTCGGGTTGAACGGATAGACTTCAGTCGCATCACCGCGGTTGTCGACAAACCGCAAGGCAACGAGCGCCCGGCCGCGCTGCGCTTCATCGGCGAATTCCGCATAACCTTCGCCGTGCGCGACGGCGATGGGCAGGCGGCTGCCCGCCATGCCCGCGAAAAACAGCGACGGCGTGGGCAACACCTCCACACTCGCGAAGCGCGCTTCGAACTGTTCGGACTTGTTGCGCACGAAATGCGGCCATGCCGCCGTGCCGGGGATGATTTCATGCAGGTTGCTCATCATCTGGCAGCCGTTGCACACGCCCAGCGCAAAACTGTCGGCGCGCTGGAAAAACGCCGCAAATTCGTCGCGCGCGCGGCGGTTGAACAATATTGATTTGGCCCAGCCCTCGCCGGCGCCGAGCACGTCGCCGTAGGAAAAACCGCCGCATGCTGCAAAACCCTTGAAGTCGGCGAGCCGCACGCGCCCCGCGATGATATCGCTCATGTGCACGTCATAAGCCTCGAAACCGGCGCGGTCGAATGCCGCACCCATCTCGATCTGTCCGTTCACGCCCTGCTCGCGCAAAATCGCGATGCGCGGTCTGGCTCCGCCGATTAGCGGCGCCGCGATATCTGCGGCCGGATCGAACGTGAGATGCGGCGTTATGCCCGGATCCGCCGCGTCGAGTATGCGGTCGTATTCCTGGCGCGCGCATTCCGGATTGTCGCGCAGGGTTTGCATCTGAAACGTGGTCGCCGACCAGGCGCGATGCAGCTCGATGCGGGACGCCCGGTAGATTTCGGCGCCGCCGCATTCGATGCGGATGGCATCGCCCGCCACCGGTTGGCCGATCTCGACGAATTGCGCGGCCAGTCCCGCGCCGGCGAACGCGCCGCGCACGAGCGGCAAATCGCTCTCGCGCACCTGAATTACGGCACCGAGTTCCTCATTGAAGAGTTCGGCGATTGCGTCCAGCCGCGGCAGCTTGATATCGAGTCCCGCGCGCGCGGCAAACGCCATTTCGCACAACGTCACGAACAATCCGCCGTCGGCGCGGTCGTGATAAGCGAGAATGCGCCCTTCGCGATTCAATTTCTGCACCGTATCAAACCATTGCACGAACTGGCGCGGCGCATCGAGATCGGGCGCCTCGCTGCCGACGCGCCCGTAGACCTGCGCCAGCGCCGAGCCGCCGAGCCGGTTTTTGCCGGCGCCGAGATCGAGCAGCACGAGCACCGTGTTGCCGCAGTCGAGACGCAATTGCGGCTTCAGTGTTTTGCGCGCATCCGTCACCGGCGCGAACGCGGAAACGATCAGCGACATGGGCGCAGTCACTGCTTTGGCTATGCCGCCATCGCTCCACGTCGTCTTCATCGACAGCGAATCCTTGCCGACCGGAATGCTGATGCCGAGCTGCGGACACAGCTCCATGCCTACTGCGTGCACCGTATCGTACAAGGCGGCGTCTTCGCCGGGATGTCCGGCCGCTGCCATCCAGTTCGCCGACAGTTTGATATCGCCGAGTGCGCCTATCGGTGCGGCCGCAATATTGGTGATGGCTTCGCCGACCGCCATGCGGCCCGAGGCCGCCGGATCGATGAGCGCGAGCTGCGTGCGCTCGCCCATCGCCATCGCTTCGCCGCAATGCTCGAAAAATCCGGCGAGCGTCACTGCCACGTCGGCAACTGGAACCTGCCAAGGCCCCACCATCTGGTCGCGCGCCGTCATGCCGCCGACGCTACGATCGCCGATCGAGATCAGGAAAGTCTTGTCGGCCACCGCCGGCAATTGCAGTACGCGCAGCGCCGCTTCGCGCAAATCGATTTTCGACACATCGAACGGTGCGGGTTTTACCGCGCGGTGCGCGACGTCGCGCAGCATTTTCGGCGGCTTGCCCAAAAGCACCGAGAGTTCCATGTCGACCGGTGCATTGCCGAGCACGGGATCGTCAACGACCAGACGGCCGTCCGCCGTAGCTTTGCCGACGACCGCGAAAGGACAGCGCTCGCGCTCGCAAATCGCCTTGAAGAGGTCGATCTGCGCGGGCGGGATCGCGAGCACGTAACGTTCTTGAGCTTCGTTGCACCAGATCTGCACGGGCGACATGCCCGGCTCTTCGCTCGGCACTTTGCGCAAGTCAAAACGCGCGCCGCAACCGGCGCCGTGCACGAGTTCCGGCAATGCGTTCGAGAGGCCGCCGGCGCCGACGTCGTGGATGGACATTATCGGATTGCCCGGACCCAGCGCCCAACACCGGTCGATGACTTCCTGCGCGCGGCGCTGGATTTCCGCGTTGCCGCGCTGCACCGACGCGAAATCGAGGTTCTCGATATTCGCGCCGGTTTGCATGCTGGACGCCGCGCCACCCCCCAACCCGATCAGCATGCCCGGTCCGCCGAGCTGGATCAGCAACGCGCCCGCGCCGAAACCCTGTTTGTGCGAATGCTGCGCGCTGACGTTGCCAAGACCGCCGGCGATCATGATCGGCTTGTGATAGCCGCGCACTTCGCCTGCGACGTCCTGCTCGAACGTGCGAAAGTAGCCGCACAGATTGGGCCGGCCGAACTCGTTGTTGAACGATGCGCCGCCGATCGGCCCCTCGAGCATGATCTCAAGCGCCGACGAAATACGCGCCGGGCGGCCGTAGGCGTCGCGCTCCCACGGTTGAATTAAACCGGGGATGCGCAAATTAGACACGCTGAATCCGGTCAGCCCTGCTTTCGGCTTGGCCCCGCGGCCGGTCGCGCCTTCGTCGCGAATTTCACCGCCCGCCCCGGTCGCCGCGCCCGGAAACGGCGAGATCGCGGTCGGGTGGTTATGCGTTTCCACTTTCATCAGGATATGCGCATCGTCCTCGACATAAGCGTAAGCGCCGCCGGCGGCCGGATAAAAACGCCGCACGTGCACGCCTTCGATAATCGACGAATTGTCCGCATAGGCGACGATCGTACCGCCCGGATTGCGCTCGTGCGTGTTGCGGATCATCGAAAAGAGCGACTTCGCCTGCGGCTGTCCGTCGATCACCCAGTCGGCATTGAATATCTTGTGGCGACAGTGCTCGGAGTTGGCCTGCGCGAACATCATGAGTTCGACGTCGGTCGGATTGCGCTTCAAGCGCGTGAAGCTCCGCCACAGGTAATCGACTTCGTCGGGCGAGAGCGCGAGCCCCATGTCGCGGTTCGCGCGCTCGAGCGCATCGATGCCGCCGGCGAGAATGTCGACGGTTGCGAGCGGCTGCGGCGCGTAATGCTGAAAGAGTTGCACGGCGGCGTCCAAAGCGTCGAGCACCGTCTCCGTCATGCGATCGTGGATGATGGGCCGCAGTGCCGCGATTTCATCGGCCGAAAGCCGGCTGCCGTCCGCTTTTGCCGCGTAATACGCGGTTCCGCGCTCGATGCGCTCGACGCAAGAGAGGCCGCATTGACGCGCGATGTCGGTCGCTTTGGACGACCACGGGGAAATCGTGCCGAGCCGCGGTACGATCAATTGCAAATGACCCGTTTCGGGTACCGCCTGCGCCGCCGGACCATAGGTGAGGATGCGCTCGAGCGTTGCGCTTTCTTCGCCGGTCAACGGCCGCGCAATGCTGACGAAATGCCGGTATTCGGCGCTGATGCCGGATAAATCGAGGCGGGCCTGCAAAAGTGCGTCGTTTAGCTTGCGAGTACGGAACTCGGAGAGGGCGTTGCGCCCGCGCAGACTGAGAATTTGCGGCATGAAAAGCGCGATATCCGTAAAACCGGATTTTACCCGAAACCGCGGCCTGCCGCCGACTCGTTACGCTAAACTAGCACTAACGAAAATGACAATCCCATGACTTTCCACTCGCAGAGTTCGCTGCCGGTCTATCGCCACGCCGAGCTGCGCGAAATCGAAGCGGCGGCGCTCGCGGCGCGCCCGTCGCCGACTTTGATGGAACGCGCCGGACTTGCCGCCGCGGAAATCGCGCGCAAGATCAGCGCCGACGGCGGCCGCGGCGTACTCGTGGTGGCCGGTCCCGGCAACAACGGCGGCGACGCGTTCGTCGTGGCGCGTCATCTCAAGGCTTGGTGGTTCAAGGTCGACGTCGTATTCGCGGGCACGCCGGCAAAGCTGCCGGCGGACGCGCAGGCCGCATTTGAGGCATGGCGCGATGGCGGCGGCACGAGGCATCCGAGCATACCTGCGGACGGTCATTGGGATCTGATAATCGACGGCCTGTTCGGCATCGGGCTGCAGCGCGACCTGAGCGATCAGTACGCGGGTATCGCCGGCGTGATCAATCGCCTCTCAGCGCGCAAACTTGCACTCGACGTGCCGAGCGGACTGGATGCGGACACCGGCCGCGTGCGCGGTTGCGCGGTACGCGCCGATCATACGGCGACGTTCATCGCACTGAAACCCGGGTTGCTCACGCTCGACGGTCCCGACCATTGCGGCGAAATTCATCTGTGCACGCTCGACATCGATATGCCGGCCACGCCAACTGTTGGCTCCGTGATCGGCGACGACATCATGCGCTCAGTGCTGCCCGCCCGGCGCGCCAACAGCCACAAAGGCGATTACGGCAGCGTCGGGATTATCGGCGGCGCGCCCGGCATGACGGGCGCCGCACTGCTGGCGGGCCGCGCGGCGTTGCAGCTCGGCGCCGGCCGCGTGTACATCGGCCTCATCGGCGAAGCCGCGCCCGGCTACGATCCGGTCCAACCGGAATTGATGTTGCGCTCCGCGCACGACATTGCCGGGCTCGATCAGTTCAATGTATTGGCGGCCGGTCCGGGCCTCGGCCAATCGCCGGATGCACACCGGTTATTGTCCGCGGCGCTGCAGATCGCGCAACCGCTGGTGCTCGATGCGGACGCTTTGAACCTGCTTGCGGCCGATCCGGATCTGCAGCAACTTGCCGCCGGGCGATCCGCGCCCACCCTGCTGACCCCGCATCCCGCGGAAGCTGCGCGATTGTTGGGCCGTGACACTGCAAGCGTGCAAGCCGATCGCATCGCGGCGGCCTGTGAAATCGCCGCGCGCTATAAAAGTTCGATCGTGCTCAAAGGTGCCGGCAGCGTCTGCGCGCTGGCGGACGGCAAATGGTTCATCAATACGAGCGGAAATCCAGGCATGGCGAGCGCCGGGATGGGAGACGTGCTGACCGGATTTATCGCGGCGTTGCTGGCACAACGCGCCGATGCCAATACCGCCCTGCTCGCCGGCGTGCATCTGCATGGCGCAGCGGGCGATGCGCTCGCAGCGGCTCAGGGACAGATCGGCATGACCGCGAGCGAATGCATAACTGCCGCGCGGAGCCTGCTCAATCGCGCCCGGTAGTGACGCGCGGCTTTTATTTATTGGCTCGCTTCGAGCCCCGCCTGTTTAATCACCGCCGACCATTTCGCCATTTCGGCGCGTATGAACGCTGCGAATTGATCGGGCGTGCTCGCCACCGGCTCGGCGCCCTGACTGGCAAGGCTGTCGCGCGTCTCGGGCGCCAGCAGGCGCGCGGCGATTTCTTTCTGCAACTTGTCGACGACGTCGTGCGGCGTGCCGGCGGGCGCCAGCAAGCCGGTCCAGCCGGTAATCACCACGGTCTTGTAGCCCGCCTCCGTCATGCTCGGCGCGTCCGGAAAAGCGCGCGCACGCGACACACCGCAAGTCGCCAGCAGCTTGAGCTTGCCCGCCTTGATATGCGGCACCACGCCCTGCATCGGCGTAAAAATCATGGCAGTCTGTCCGCTCAAGAGATCGACCACCGCGGGCGTCTCGCCTTTGTACGGGACGTGCAGCAAATGGATGCCGATCTGGGACGAAAATAACTCGCCGCCCAGATGCGTCTGGTTGCCGATGCCGAACGAGCCGTAGCTCAATTCGCCCGGCCGCGATCTGGCAAGGACGACGAGATCCCTGACATTCCTGACCGGCAGCGCGGGATTGATCACCAGCCCGAACGTATTGCTGGCGGTCTGGGTGATCGCCGCGAAGTCGCGCAGCGTGTCGTACGGCAGCGTTTTATAAACGTACGGGTTCATCGTCAGCGAACTCGGCACGCCAAGCGACAACGTGTAACCGTCGGGCCTGGCCTTGGCGCCTGCCTCCAGACCGATGATACCGTTGGCGCCCGGCCGATTGTCGACGACGAATTGCTGGCCCCATGCATCGGTCAGTTTTTGCGCCACGACGCGCGCGGTCAAATCCACGCCCGAGCCCGCGGCCTGCGGCACGATGATGCGCACCGGGCGGTTCGGATAGTCCTTCGCGGTCTGCGCGTTTGCCGCTAATGCAAACGCAAGTGCCGGCAGCATGCAGATCAGTGCAGGAAGCACGGCACGACCGTCATACATGCAGCGAACGCATCGTGAGGATCCCCAGCCAGGTCATCGCAAGCGAGCCGAGCAGATGGGTGGCAACCAGGATGAATGCCCAGCCGAGTTCACGATCGGCCAGCAGTTCGACCGCCTCGGACGAAAACGACGAAAAAGTCGTGAGCCCGCCCAGAAAGCCCACGATCACGAACAGGCGCAATTCCGGCGGCAGGCTGTCATGATGCACGAAATATTCGACTGCCATGCCGATCAGGAAACCACCGGTAAGGTTCGCCGCAAGCGTGCCCAGCAGCATATTCGAAAACAGCGGATTCAACCCGATGCCGAGCAGCCAGCGCAGCCAGCAACCCAGCGCGCCGCCGACACCGACCGCGAGAAACCCATACGCAGTCATCGCGCATCCCGAGGAAGTTTCACGCGGCAAGCATAGCAAAGAATCGCCGGCCGCACAGCCGCCGGAAACCGCCGGGGCGCGATGCTATACTCGTTTTTTCGCCATTGCGTTTCATCATGAGCAACCGTCTCGCGCGGGAAACGAGCCCCTACCTCAAGCAACACGCCGACAATCCGGTCGACTGGTACCCGTGGGGCGACGAAGCGCTGGCAGCCGCCCGCGCGCAGGATAAACCTATCCTGCTCTCGATCGGCTATTCGGCGTGCCACTGGTGCCACGTGATGGCCCACGAATGCTTCGAAGACGCGGAAGTTGCGGCGCTGATGAACAAATACTTTATCAACGTCAAAGTCGACAAGGAAGAACGGCCGGACCTCGATCAGATCTATCAGACTGCGCATCAGGTGCTCACCTCGCGCCGCGGCGGCTGGCCGCTCACGATGTTCCTCACCCCCGATCAAACGCCGTTTTTCGGAGGCACTTACTTTCCCAAGACGCCGAAACTCGAAAAGCCCGGCATGCTCGACCTGCTGCCGCAACTCGCCGCGTCGTATCGCGACAACCGTGCCGACATCGAGCAGCGCGGCAAAGCGCTGATCGCCGCACTGGCGCACACGCAACCGGCCGCCGCGGACGCCGGCGATTTGACGCCCGCCACGCGCACGAAAGCGCTCGACGAACTCAAGCGTCGCTTCGACAAAACGGACGGCGGCCTCAGTGAGGCGCTGAAATTTCCGCACCCGGCCGAGATGGAGTTCTGCCTGCGCTGCGCCGTCGCGCTGTCCGACGCCCCGCTGCTGGAACTCGTCAAGCTGACGCTTACGCGCATGGGCGAGCGCGGCCTCTACGATCAGCTCGGCGGCGGCTTTTACCGCTACTGCGTCGATCAGCAATGGGTGATACCGCATTTCGAAAAAATGCTTTACGACAACGGCCCGCTGCTGCGCCTCTACAGCGATATGTGGCTCGTTGACCCGCAGCCGCTCTATGCGCGCGTCGCCACCGACACGGCGACCTGGGTGATGTGCGAGATGCAGGCGCCCGACGGCGGCTACTACTCGACTCTGGACGCCGATTCCGAGCACGAAGAAGGCAAGTTCTATGTGTGGACGCCGGCGGAGGTCAAAGCCGCATTGAGCGGAGAGGAGTACGCGGTCGTCGCGCCGCATTACGGGCTCGATGCGCCGCCGAATTTCGAAGACAAGCACTGGCACCTGCAGGTGGCAATGCCGCTGGCGCAGGTCGCGCAGCAACTCGGGGGGCCGCCGGAACGCGCCCAGGCGCTGCTCGATGCGGCACGCGCCCGCCTCCTCGCGCGGCGCGAGCGGCGCGTGCGGCCGGCGCGCGACGAAAAAATCCTCACCGCCTGGAATGCGCTGATGATCAAGGGCATGGTGCGCGGGTTTCGTGTATTCGGACAACGGCCGTGGCTGTCCTCAGCGCGCCGCGCCATAGAATTCATCCGCGTCAACCTGTGGCGCAACGGCCGTCTGCTCGCGACCTACAAGGACGGCCAGGCCCGCTTGAACGGCTATCTCGACGACTATGCGTTCCTGCTCGATGCGCTGATCGAACTCATGCAGGCCGACTTTCGCAGCGCCGACCTTGCGTGGGCGCAAGAACTTGCCGATGCGCTGCTGGACAGGTTCGAAGACCGCGAACACGGCGGATTTTTTTTCGTCAGCCACGATCACGAGCAGTTGCTACACCGCGCCAAAATCGGCCCCAGAAACGATACGCCGTCGGGCAACAGCGTCGCCGCGCTCGCGCTCGACCGGCTGGGCCATATCCTCGGCGAGCCGCGCTACAGCGAGGCTGCGCGGCGCACGGTACAGGCGTTCTGCCCGTTGCTCGAAGAGCAGCCGAACGCGCACGGCATGCTGGGCACCGCGCTCGACGAGCAATTGACGCCACCCACGCTCGTCGTACTAAGCGGCGACGGCGATATGCACGCGTGGCAACGCGCGATTGACGCGCGCTATCTGCCCCACGTTCTCACGTTGGCGATTCCGGCCGGCACCCGCGATCTGCCGGAGACGCTCGCCAAGCCCGCCGGCGGCGGTCTCAAAGCGTGGGTTTGCCAGGGCGTCACCTGTCTGCCCCCCATCACCGACGCGGCGAAGTTGCTGGAAATCGTAAGCGCACGCGAATGACCGCCAATGCACCGCCAGCCACGCTGCACATAGCGTGTCAAGACGCCGCAACGAGCCGCGCCAAGACCGTTCAACGGCATCGCCTTTCACAGTAGAATTCAACCGGCCGGCTTCGCCCGTGCCTCACGAGGAGAGTTAATGAAACACCGGATAGCGTCAGTATCGCGTCGCGTGAAATGGTGGGCCGCGGGAGCCTTGTTATGGTCCGCGGCGATCCAGGCCGCCGACCTGTCGATCGGCATCAGCGCGGACGTGACTTCGCTCGACCCTCATTACGTCGCCACCCAGCACAACGTCGAGATCGGCTGGCACGTTTTCGACGCATTGACGCGGGTCGACGAAAAGGCGCGCATCATCCCCGGTCTCGCAACGTCGTGGCGCGCCATCGACCCGTTGACGTGGGAATTCAAGCTGCGCAAAGGCGTCAAGTTTCACGACGGCACGGAGTTCACCGCGGATGACGTTGCGTATTCCCTGGTGCGCCCGCTGTCGATTGCGGGAAGCCCCGGCGGCTTCGCCGTGTACGTGCGCCGCATCGTCTCCAAGCAGATCGTCGACCCCTATACGATACGCTTAAAGACCGCGACCCCGTACGGCGCGATGCCGCAGGACCTGAACTCGATCATGATCGTCCAGAAAAAAGCGGCCTTCAATGCGACTTCCGCGGATTTCGACAGCGGCCGTGCGATGGTCGGCACCGGTCCCTACAAGTTTGTGCGGTGGTCGCGCGGCGACCGCGTCGAACTCGCTCGCTTCGAAGGCTATTGGGACAAAAAACCCGCCTGGGACAAAGTCACCTTCCGCATGATGTCCAACGATCCCGCGCGCACCGCGGCGCTGTTGTCGGGCGATGTCGATGTCATCGAAAACGTGCCGCCCTCGGATCTCGCGCGTCTGCGCGCCAGCCCGAACCTCCGCCTCGAACAGACCGTGTCGTGGCGCACGATATTCTTTCACATGGACCAATACCGCAAGCAACCGCCGCTGGTCACCGATCTCGACGGCAAGCCGCTCGCGAAGAACCCGTTCATGGACTTGCGGGTGCGGCTGGCAATTTCGAAAGCAATCAACCGCAAGGCGCTGGTCGAACGCGCGATGGAAAGCGTCGCGGTGCCGGCGTCCAACGTCGTGTCGCCGCAGATATTCGGTCATTACTCCGGCGCCAAGCCCGAAGCCTTCGATCCCGAAGGCGCGAAAAAGCTGCTGACCGAGGCGGGCTACCCCAACGGCTTCGCGATCACGGTGTCGGCGCCGAACGACCGGTATATCAATGACGACCAGGTCGCGCAGGCAGTGGCGCAAATGCTGTCGCGCATCGGCATCAAGTGCGCGGTCGAAGCCATGCCCTTCAACGTATATTTGACCAAGGCCCGCGACCAGCAATTCAGCTTCGCGATGCTGGGCTGGGGGTCTTACGCCGTCGATCTCGCGCTGCGCGCCCTGCTGATGACACCCAACGTGGACAGGGGCACCGGCGCGTGGAATTGGGGCCGTTATTCGAATCCGAAAGTCGACAAACTCGTCGAGCAGGCGCTGGATACGGTCGATGACGCCAAACGCGAGGCCATCGCGCGCGAGGCTGCCGCGATTGCCGCGGCCGACGTCGCCATCATTCCCCTGTATCACCAGATCGTAACCTGGGCGATGAAGAAGAACATCGCTTACCAGGCGCGCACCGACGAGCGCTCGCTGGCGCAGTTTTTTCGGCCGCAGTGAGCACGCCGCGCCGGAACGAACGCGAATGATGGATCCTGAGGTACTAACCGCGCTTGGCTGCGTGACAACGTCATAATGCCGGAGTGTGGCGTCCTGATGAAGGCCGTTCCAGTCAGAGGGATAAAAAATGATCAACCAGCCGAAACGCGGTCTTGCCATCCTGAGCCTTGTCGTCGCGCCGCTGCTGCTCGCCGGCATCGAGCTTTTTCATCCCGCCCATTTCACCCTCAATCCGGGGATGACCAGTTTCCTGTCGCAGCCGCAGGCCGGCGACCCTTACTTCAATGCAATCGTGTATTTCGGGCCCCAGTGGTGGTTCCTGCTGCACATGGTGCAAACTCCGCTGGTCGTGGTCGTTTCGTTCGGATTGCTGCACGTCACGGATACATTCAGCCGCGACGCGATGACCCGCTGCATGCCGCTCGCGTGGATTTCCCGGGTCGCGATTGTGGTGTTCATGACCTATTACACCGTGCTCGACAGCATCGGTGGCATCGGGCTGGGCCGCGAACTGGTGGTCATCAAAGAACTCGCCGGGTCGGGCGCGATAACCGTCAGCGACGCGCAGGCCATCCGTTCTTTTCTCGATCGAATGTGGATCGATCCCTGGGTCGGGGGCGTGGGCTCCTTTGTCAGCCTGGCCGGGTCGTGGGCGATTTTCGTTGCGGCCCTGTGCGCGGCCGGCTATCTCTTCCTCAATCGCAAGGCGACCTGGCTGGAAGCCGCGTTACTGATCGGATTTGGCTGGGAACTGCAGGTCGCGCACGCAAGCTATCACGGCCCCATTGCATTCAGCCTGCTCGCGATTGCATCGGCATTGCGACTCTCCCGCAAAGGCCCGCTGCCGGAAAACATGCGAGCCGGTCCGCCCGACCCCGCTCCGACCGCCTGATCGCGCGCTGCTACAGGGTCCTCAAAAAAACAAAGGCGGACCACCCGGTCCGCCTCTGCCCTGCCGCCGCGCAAGCGACGCTGCTATTTGCAGTTGTTCATGCAGCGCACCGCCCTGGTATCAGGACGGTCGTCGACGTAAAAGTTGCCGGCATTGGGCATTTTCACCTGCGTCAATGACGTCGCATCCATAACCGCATCCGCTGCGATCAATCCATTGAGATTGAGAATATAGGCGGATAGTGCGTAAATCTCGCTGGGTGTCAGCGACTGCGGTTTGTCCATCGGCATCGCGCGGTTGATGTAGTCGTACAGAATCGGCGCGTAAGGATACATGCTGCCGGGTGTCAGCACGCGCTTCTCCGTCTTGAAGGAACCGATGCCGCCGACCATGGCTCCGTAAACCGAACCGCCGGCCGCCTTGGGACCGTGACATGCCAGGCATTTGACGTTGTAGATCTGCTCGCCTTCCGCAACGCTGCCGCGCCCCGCCGGCAGGCCTTTGCCGTCCGGGGTCCGGATGTCGATGTTCCACGGCGCGATGTCGGCCTCGGTGACCGGCTTGCCGAAATGCGGCTTGTCCTGCGCGGTCGCCGCCGCTGTCGCTCCGGCGAGAACCGCGGCCGCCATGATGACGCTAAGACGCGATGACATTGCTCACCTCCCCTTTTTCGGTAACCGCCCAGCTCTGTATGCCGTTGTGATGCTGCACGAACAAATAAGGATGGATGCCGCGATATCCGCCGATCTCCTGAATGGACGGTTGCACGTAACCAGTGCTGTCCATCGCGCGGCTCTGCAATACCGATAGCCGGCCATCCCAGTTCCATGGCGCCTTGAAACTCGTCAGGCATTTGTCCATCACGGGTTCTTCCAGCGCTGCTTCGCGCCAGTTTTTGCCGCCGTCGACCGAAACGTCGACTTTCTCGATCTTGCCGCGGCCGGACCACGCGAAGCCGCGGATTTCATACGCGCCGGCACCGGCCAGCTTTTGTCCGCCCGAGGGCGAGGTGATCACGGATTTCGCATCCATCTCCATGCTGAACTGCCGCCACTTGCCGTCCGGCATCGGATCGGTATAACGCGCGGTCTCACTGCGGAAATGCCACGGTTGATCGCCGACCTTGATGCGGCGCAGCCACTTGACGTTGACGTTGCCCTCCCAGCCGGGAAAAAACGCGCGCAACGGATAGCCGTTTTCCGGCCGCAGCATTTCGCCGTTCAACGCATAAACGAGCAGGCCGTCGCTCATGGCTTTCTCGATGGGAATGCTGCGCGTGTGGCCTGCGCCGTCGGCGCCTTCGACGAGCAGCCACTTGGCGCCAGGCGCCAGTTCCGCCTCGTCGAGCAGCGTCGACAGCGGCACGCCGACCCACTGGCCGCACGACAAGAGTCCGTGCGTCTGCTGCACCGTCGTCGAGGCCGGTTTCGTCCAGTCGGTGAGCCCGTTGCCCGAGCATTCCATGAAGTAAAACTTCGACACCGACGGATAGCGCATGATGTCGTTCATCGTGAACACCAGCGGCTGTTTTACCATGCCGTGAATGACGAGTTTGTGCGTGTCCGGATTGATGTCCGGCGTGCCATTGTGATGGCGCTCGTAGATCACGCCGTTCGGCGTCACGATGCCCTTCTGGTATTGAAGCGGAGTGAAGCTCCAGTCGGACTGGTTCTGGCGGTTGACGAATACGTTTGTGCGCACGCGCACGTAGTTTTTTTCATATTTCGACGGCACCCCGTATTCAGTCGCCGGAATCGGCTTGCCCATTGCCTTGTTCGATTCGGCGACCTCCAGCGGCGCCGCCTGCGCGATCGATGCCCCGACCGCCCCGCCCGCAAGTGCTGTGCCGGCCATCGCGGCGCCCTTGCGCAAAAAGTGCCGGCGCTCCTGCGATTGCAACGCAGCGGGCGTGGCCTGTGTTTTCTCTTCCGGTTTGACGCGTGGTGGCGAGTTCATGTGCAACTTCCTCCTCTCGGTTCGAGCGCAGCTAGGGACGACACAATGGATGTGAAATGCAGAAGATACGAGTGGAGCGGGCGCGCCAGGAAATCGGCACGGCGCGACGCTGAACCAACCGGATAAGACTAGACAAGGACGACCCCCTCCTGCCCGACTATTTACTTTTTATATTGGCGGTTATAACAAAATAACCGGCACGCCGACATCAGAATTTGTTATCGCAGCATAACTGCAATTTGGGAACGCGCCAGGCTGCTGCGTTCGCGCCGCTGCCATCGTCATGTGCAGTGCAGCAATACACGCGACTATTCAACGATCGAGTGAAATCGCTTTGATCAAAGCGTAAACCTCGGACCCCGCCGTGAGCTTCAACCGGTCCGCCGACAGCCGCGTAATGCGCGCCGCCAGATTCACACCGCCGACATCTATCCTCAAATCGCAGCTCGACCCCGCACTTGCGGTCACCGCAACCACGCGCCCTTTAAGCACATTGAGCAAGCTGACGTCATGCGGGTGCGTGAGCGCGATCGAAACGTCGCGCGCGCGCACGCGCAGGCGCATGGGCTCGCCGACCAAAGCATCGACGCCCGGTACGATCAACCGGCCGCCGGCAAATTCAAGCGTGGTCAGGTCGTATTGCAAATCGTGCGCCGCGACTTTTGCGTCGATGACGGTGCCGCCTTCGAATATCCCCGCATGCGCCCGCAATTCCGGGCGGCCCATGACTTCGCTCGGTTTGCCGGTCGCGAGTACTTTGCCATCAGCCATCAAAACCACCATTTCGGCAAGCCGCACTATCTCTTCGACGGCATGCGTTACGTAAACGATGGGCACCTTGATTTCATCACGCAGGCACTCGATATAGCGCAGGATCTCGCCTTTGCGCAGATTGTCGAGCGCCGCCAGCGGCTCGTCCATCAACAGCACGCGCGGACTCGCCAGTAGCGCGCGTCCGATGGCGACGCGCTGCTTTTCGCCCCCGGATAGATTGGCCGGACGCCGCTCGAGCATATGCTCGAGCCCGAGCAAATCGACGACTTGTTTGAGTTCCACATAGCGCTGGCCGGGCTGCGCCAGCGCGTAACCATAATTCAGGTTGCCGCGCACGGTGAGGTGCGGGAACAGCCGCCCTTCCTGAAACACATAAGCGACACGACGGCGTTCGACCGGCACGTCGATTCCCAGCGCACTGTCGAACAGACAGTCGCCGTTGACCGTTATGGTTCCGCGGTCGGGACGCACCAGCCCCGCAATCGCATTGACCACTGTGGTTTTGCCGGCGCCCGAGCGTCCGAACAAGGCCGTGATGCCGGAATCGCTGGAAAACTCGGTGTCGAGCGCGAAGTCCGTCAGTTGCTTGCCGATCTTTACGTTAAGCATCCTGTCCCTTCGCGCGGCGTTGGGCGCGCCGCACAAAATATTCCGACAGCATCAGCGCCACGACTGACAGTACGATTGCGATCATGCTCAGCCGCAAGGCCGCCGCGTCGCCGCCGGGAACTTGGGTCAGAGTGTAGATCGCCAGCGGCAAGGTGCGTGTTTCGCCCGGAATGTTCGAGACAAATGTAATTGTTGCGCCGAACTCGCCCAGGCTGCGCGCGAAGGACAGCAACGCTCCAGTCAGTATGCCGGGCAGCGCCAACGGCAGCGTAATCGTAAAGAACACCCTCCAGCGCGTGGCACCCAGGGTACGTGCCGCGTCTTCGAGCCCGCTGTCAATGGATTCAACGGACAACCGGATCGCGCGCACCATCAATGGAAAACCCATGATGCCCGCGGCGATCGCGGCGCCCGTCCAGCGAAAAGCGACGACAATGCCGAAATATTCTTCGAGCAGTGCACCCAGCGGCCCACGCCGCCCCAGCGCCAACAACAGGAAATAGCCAATGACAACCGGCGGCAGCACCAGCGGCAAATGCACGACGGCGTCGAACAGACTTTTACCGGGAAAATTGCAACGCGCGAGCAGAACTGCGATGCCGACCGCAACCGGCAAACTGCACAGCACGCTCCAGAATGCGACCTTCAGACTGAGTTGGAGTATCCCCCACTCATCGGGTGTCAACCCGAACATCTATCAATCCATGCTGAAGCCATATTTCTCGAATATGGCACGTGCTTCCGCGGATTTCAAATAATTGACGAAAACCGGCGCCGCTGCGTGCTTGCTGGGTGCGGTAACCGCGACAGGATAAATGATCGGCGGGTAGGCCTCTTGGGGAAACCGGGCGGCAATACGCACTTTTTTCTCGGCGAATGCATCGGTTTCATAAACAATCCCCAGCGGCGCTTCGCCGCGCGCGACGAAATTGAGCGCCGTGCGCACATTGTCCGCGCGCGCGACCCTGCTCTCCACGCTGCTCCACACGCCGAGTTTTTCCAGCGCGGCCTTGCCGTATTTTCCGGCCGGCACGCTGTCGGGATCAGCCATCGACAATCTGCTGTCACCCAGCAACTTCGCCAGCGGAAAACCGGGTTTGATGTCGACCTGCACTTTACTGTCGGCAGGGGCTATCAGCACCAGGCGATTGTGCAGCAGGTTTACGCGAGTGCCCGCTTTGACCAGCTTGCGCTGGTCGATGTAATCCATCCAGTCGAGATCGGCAGAAATGAAAACATCCGCGGGCGCGCCGTTCTCGATTTGTTTAGCAAGCGCCGAGCTGGCGGCGTAGGACACCACCACCTTCTGGCCGTTGCTGCGTTGAAACTGCTGGCCGGCCTCATCGAGTGCTTCCTTGAGACTCGCGGCTGCGAAGACTGTCAGGCCCTGCGCCTGCGCGGATGCAACAGTCAGCAGTCCGCCGAGGAACAGCGCCGGAAGATATCGCGCGCGGCACAACCGCCATAATCCTGATTGATTCGACAAAGTCAATTTCTCCGGGTCATCGCTATATTTTCTCGAATATAACGCAAGCCGGGCAAATGTCAACGCGCAATTGGAAAATTAAGGCGGCGCAGTCTCGGCGTGTCGGATCAGTAGACCTTGCCGGCCGGAGGTGTTTTGCGCAGCAAGCGGGTGAAATCCGGCATCTGCCTGGACATCGACGCCATCGCGCGCGCTTCCATCGTGCGATAGGAATTCAACACCGTTTTCCCGAAGGGCGTTATCCGCGCGCCGCCGCCACCCTTGCCGCCCGTCGCCGTGTCCACGACGGCCTCGCGAAAGCACCGGTTCATGGTATCGATCAGCAGCCACGCGCGCCGGTACGACATCTCCATGCGGCGGGCCGCCGCGGAGATCGAACCGGTTTCAGCAACCGCCTGCAGCAGATCCGCTTTGCCCGGGCCGATCGCAAACGCCGACCCCAGTTGAATGCGAATTCTGGGTCTCGCCTTGACGTGGTTCATCAGCGAGTCAGCCTTTGGACCGCCAACGCTCGGCCGCGATATCGTCGCTCGCCCGCGACTCGACCCAGCGTGAACCTTCCGGCGTTTGTTCCTTCTTCCAGAATGGCGCGCGCGTCTTCAGATAATCCATCACGAACTCACAGGCCGCGAACGCGTCTCCCCGATGGGCGCTCGTGACGACCACCAGCACGATCTGGTCAAGCGGTTTCAAATGGCCGACGCGATGGACAACGAGCACATCGAAAATATTCCAGCGCCCTTTGGCCTGATCGATGATTTCGGTGATGGCTTTCTCGGTCATTCCCGGATAGTGCTCGAGTTCCATGTCGGCGACCGCGCTGCCGTCGTTCATTTCGCGCACGACCCCGACAAACACCGCCACCGCACCGGCCTGCGCGTTGCCCTTGCGCAGCGCTGCGATCTCGCGCCCGGCGTCGAAATCTTCGGTCTGCACGCGTACCGCCATATCAGCCGCCGGTCACTGGAGGAAAAAACGCAATTTCATCGCCGTCCACGATGCGTGTGTCACCTTGCGCCATATCCTGGTTGACAGCCGCACGCACGGGTTTGCTACCGGCGAGTTCGGACGCCCACGCGCCACCGCGCGCGGTCAGCACCGCGCGCAAACTGTCGAGATCGCGCACCCCCTGCGGCAATGCGAGCCGCTCCGAGCTCATGCCAAGCGCTTCGCGCAGGCGCGCAAAATAAATGATGGTAACCATCCGAATATTATGTACTTGATGCGCCACAAAAAGGAAGGCGCTCGTTACAACTCGACGTAGCGCGTTATGAATCCCGCAATGTCCTGCGCATCGTCGAGCCTGAATTGCGGCAGCACGGTATCGACGTGCTGATCGCTTGCCACCGCGACGATATGCGCGTCCTGCGGATGCAGCAGGGATTCACCCACCACGCCGCGGTACACCTCGAGCTTGGGGATCGCCTCATGCTTGAACCCTTCGATCAGCAGCAGGTCGCACGCGGAAATATGCTTGATCAGCTCCTGCAACGTCGGCTCCGGCGCGCCGCGCAGTTCGTGCATCAAGGCCCAGCGGCGGCTCGACGTCACCAGCACTTCGTTGCAGCCCGCGTGACGGTGGCGGTAGGAATCCTTGCCCGGCTGGTCGACGTCGAATGTATGGTGCGCGTGCTTGACCAGTGAAACCTTGAGTCCGCGCTGCGCGAACAACGGAATCAGCTTCTCGATCAGCGTGGTCTTGCCCGAACCGGAATAGCCGACTATACCGAATATCTTCATAGGTGCGCAGTTTACCAGTCGCGCGCTTCAATCATCGGATTTGATGTGGCCGCCGTAGACGTGCAGCCGGTTCAATATCGCGAGCCGGATAATTTCCGGATCGTGACTGGCGACCACCACGGTGTGATTCTCGATGCACAACGCGGTCACGAGTTCAAGCACCTGCCGGCGCGCGTCGCCATCGAGGTTCGCAGTCGGCTCGTCGAGCAGCAACAGCGTCGGGTTGAGCACTTTGGCCCGCGCGAGTGCGACGCGCTGTTTTTCGCCACCCGAGAGCTTGTGCGGCGGTACAGTGCGCCGATCGCCGAGGCCCGCCCATTCCAGGGCCTCGCGCGCACGTGCGATACGCTCGGCGGGCGGCATGCCGCGCCGCGCCAGGCCATATTCCAGATTTTTTTCGATGCTCGTGTGAAACAGATACGGCTGCTGGTGCACGTACACGATTTCACGCCGCCAGGCCTCCGGATATTCCGCGATGGCAGACGATTGCACGCGAAACCCGGCTTGTCCGCGCGCGGGCTCCAATCCTGCCGCGATTCGCAGCAACGTGGTCTTGCCGCTGCCGTTTGGCCCGGTCAAGACGTAACCGCTGCCGGCCTCGAACCCGACCTGCGCGTTTTCGAACAGTACCCGCTCCCCGAAACTTTTACCGAGTCCCAGCAGGGAGAAAAGCGGCGCGCTCAATCCAGCCCTCCCCGTCCCTGCAGCCACGCGAGCGCAACATTGATGCCGATCGCGACGACGATCAGCACAAAGCCCAGCGCGATTCCCTGCGTGAACTCGCCTTTCGACGTTTCCAGCGCGATCGCCGTCGGAATGTTGCGCGTCAGGCCGGCAATATTGCCGCCAACCATGATCGAACAACCGACTTCGGACACTACGCGACCGAACCCGTTGAATACCGCCGCCATGACGCCGAACCGCACTTCGTACAGGGTCGTCAGCGCCGCACGCCCGCGCGCTGCACCCAGGCTGCGCGCCGTTTCGTAAATCCGCGGATCCGCGCCTTGCACGGCCGACAGGGTGAATACGACCAGCACTGGAAATGCGATCGCCATGTAGCCGATGATCATCGCCTCGGGCGTGAACAGAAGCCGCAGAAAACCCAGCGGCCCCTGCCGCGATAAGAGCATGTAAATCACGAGTCCGACCACGACGGTCGGGAACGACAGCAGCGCCTGGATCAGGACGACCAGCGCACGCCGACCGGGAAAAGTGTTTTTTGCAATTAAAAACCCCACTGCGATCGCCGCCGGCGAAATCAGCACCAACGCGATCAACGAGCAGCTCAGCGACGTGTAGATAATGCGCCAGAGATCCGCATCACCGGTGAAGAGCAGGCGGAACGCGTCGCCAGTCGGTCCAAAAAAATCCATCAATGAAAGCCCATCAACGCGCAGTCGGAAAGAACATCTGCACGCCGTTGATCTTGAAGCCGGCGATAACCTTTTGTCCCTCGGGCGACGTGATCCAGTTCACGAAAGCCATGGCGCCCTCCGCATTGAGGCCTGGATGCCGCTGCGGATTCACGGCGATCACGCCGTACGGATTGAACATTTTCGGATCGCCTTCGACCAGCGTGTCGAGACCGGTCTTGTCCTTGTAGGCCGCGTAAGTGGCGCGGTCGGTGAGCGTATACCCGTCGAGCTGTCCCGCCATCGTCAGCACCTGGCCCATGCCCTGCCCGGCGGACACATACCACGCGCCTTTGGTTTCCACGCCGGCGGCGGTCCAGTATTCTTTCTCCATCTGGTGGGTGCCGGACTCGTCGCCGCGCGAAATAAATTTGGCGCCGCTTGCGTAGATTTTCTTCATCGCGGCGACCGCGTCTTTGCCGCCGCGCACGCCCGCCGGATCGCTTTTCGGGCCGACGATGACGAAGTCGTTATACATGACGTCCTTGCGCACCGAGCCGAAACCCGCCGCCATGAACTTGTCCTCGAGTGCGCGCGCGTGCACGAGCAGGACATCGGCGTCGCCGTTCTCGCCGAGCTTCAACGCCGCCCCCGTGCCGACCGACACGACCCTCACCTTGCCGCCGTATTTAGCCTCGAACACGGGCAAGATAACCTTGAGCAAACCGGAGTTTTCCGTGCTCGTCGTAGTCGCCAGCCGAATGTCTGCCGCCGCCCGGGTGGTTGCGCCGAAACCAAGCAGCAGTACCATCGTTGCGAACAAGGTTGTCGTCCGCAAGCAGCCTATCCTCAACATGACAGCCTCCTCCTTGCATTGAATCCAAAGCCCCGCGCATGATAACCCGAACGTCGGTCGCGCCGACAGCGTGGCGCACTCCGTCGCCGCGGGATTCCGGTAGAATTCGCGGTCACCCGCACCACTCTCGCGAAACAATCATGAACAATCCCGCCGACTCCATCCGCGCCGCCAGTTGCGCTGACGATTACGATCCCAACTCGATGCCGGTCGCCAAGGCGCGCGAATTCATCGCGCGTTTTCTGACCCCGGTCGCCGTCATCGAACGCCTGCACATACGCGCCGCACTCGGCCGCGTGCTGGCCGAAGACGTCATCTCGCCGCTCGACGTCCCGTCGCACGACAACTCGGCGATGGACGGTTACGCCGTGCGCTATGCCGATCTCAAGGCGGACGGCGACGTCACTTTGAACGTCGCCGGCACCGCATTCGCCGGCGTGCCGTTTCAGGGCGCGGTCAAGGCCGGCAACTGCGTGCGCATCATGACCGGTGCGGTTGTCCCCGAGGGCAGCGACACCATCGTCATGCAGGAACACGTCAAGGCTAAAGGCGACAGCGTCACGATCGGCGGCGGCCATCGGCTCAACCAGAATCTGCGGCGCGCGGGCGAAGACCTGAAAACGGGACAAGTCGCGTTGAAGCGCGGCGAACTGCTGCGCCCCGCGGAAATCGGCCTGATCGCATCGCTCGGCATCGGCGAAATCTCCGTCTACCGCAAGTTGCGCGTCGCGTTCTTTTCGACCGGCGACGAACTGCGTTCGATCGGCACGCCGCTCGGTGCGGGCCAAATCTATGACAGCAACCGCTACACGATCCACGGCATGCTCACGCGACTGGGCTGCGAGGTCATCGACATGGGCGTTGTGCGCGACGATCCCAAACTGCTGGAACAGGCATTCGGCGAAGCGGCCCGCTGCGCGGATGTCGTAATCACAAGCGGCGGCGTGTCGGTCGGCGAGGCCGACTTCGTCAAGGAACTGCTCGAGCGTATGGGTGAGGTCGTCTTCTGGAAAATCGCGATGAAGCCCGGCCGCCCGCTCGCCTACGGCCGCATCGGCGGCGCGCATTTCTTCGGCCTGCCGGGCAATCCGGTCTCGGTAATGGTCACGTTTTATCAGTTCGTGCGCGACGCACTGCTGAAACTGGGTGGGCGCGATCCGCTGCCGCCGCTGCCGACGTTCAAGGTCCCGTGCACCAGCGTGCTCAAGAAAGCGCCAGGCCGCACCGAATTTCAGCGCGGCATCCTGACGCCGGACGCCGCCGGCGCGTGGAGCGTGCGCGTCACCGGCGAGCAAGGCTCGGGCATCCTGCGCTCGATGACCGAGGCCAATTGCTTCATCATCCTGCCGACCGACCAGGGCAACGTCGCGGCCGGCACATTGGTCGAGGTGCAGGTCATGGAAGGCGTCGTATAGATCATGCCGCTGTATCCGGAGTTTGACGGCCGCAGCGTCATCGTCACCGGCGCCGCGCAAGGCATAGGCGCGGTCACCGCGCTCGAATTCGCAAAAAACAAGGCTCGTGTCGCGCTGCTCGATATCGACGAGACGGGCGCGCAAGCGATCGCAAAGCAGATCGCGGGCAGCGGCGGCCGCGCGCTCGTCGTGCGCACCGACGTCAAAGACGACAAGTCCGTCGCCGCCGCGATTGCGCGGGTCGTCGCGGAATTCGGCGGCATCGACGTGCTCGTCAATTGCGCGGGCGGCTACGGCCGGCTCGCGACCGTCGAAGACATGCCGCTCGACGAATGGGACAATACGATTGCGCTAAACCTGCGCAGCGTGTTCCTGATGTCGCGCGCCGTCATCCCGCATCTGAAGAAATCGAAGGCCGGCCGCATCATCAGCGTCGCGTCCATCTCCGGACGCACCGTTACCGCCGCATCGTCGCCCGCCTACGGCGCGGCGAAGGCCGCGGTTATCCAGCTCACGCGTTTTCTCGCACAGCAACTCGGGCCCGACGGCATCACCGCCAATGCGATTGCGCCGATTACGACGCTCACGCCGCGCGTCAAAGCGCTGCGCACCGATGAGGACATCGCGCGCATCGCGGCGCAGGTGCCGCTGCGCCGGCTCGCCGTGTCCGAGGACCACTCGAATGCAATGCTGTTTCTCGCGTCCGACGGCGCGGCTTACATCAACGGCGTGGTGCTCGACGTCAACGGCGGCCGCGTGATGATGTGACCGGAACGTGACGGTCAACATCGCACCGCCGCACTGGCGAGGCCGGCAGTTTCATTACCAGCCGGTCGCAAGTCACGTGCACCCGTTTCTGATCGACCTATGGGATGCCGTGCGTACGGAGACCGGCGGCCGGCTCGATATTGGCGTGCATGCCGATAATGCCGGCCTCAAGGCGACGCATGCGGAAATCATCGACAAGGTCAAACGCGGCGAAATCGAGTTTTATGCCGTAATGGGCAGCCTGCTGGGACCGTTGTCGCCGGTGTATGAAATCCAGGGCCTGCCGTTTGCATATACGCGCGAAGTGCAGGTCTATTCGATGATGGACGGCGCGCTCGGCGATTATCTGCGCTCCGACCTGGCGACCCGCGGCGTGTATGCCGTGCCTTTCGGTTTGCTCGAAAACGGCTTTCGCCACATTTCGACGGTCGACCGCGCAATCCACCGCGCAGACGACCTCGCCGGCCTGCGCATCCGTGTACCCGAGGGCCGCATTTTCGACGATGCATTCAAGAGCCTCGGCGCGACGCCGCTGCCGGTTTTCGTGCTCGATCTCCATCGCGCGCTCGCCGAGCGCCGCGTCGACGCGCAGGAGAACCCGCTGGCAATCACCGATTCACTCAAGCTCGAAGAGGTCACGCGCTTTATCGCGCTCACGTCGCATATGTGGTCGGGGTTCAATCTGATTGCCAATCCCGCATTCTGGGAGCGGCTCGGCCCCGATGTTCAGACCGTCGTCTTGCGCAACGTGAAGAAGCATGTGGGGCGGCAGCGCGAACACACTGCGAGGCTCAACCGCGAACTCGAAGCGAAGCTCGCGCAACGCGGCATCCGGTTCACCCGGCCGGACATCGCGACTTTCCGCGAACGGCTGGCGGGCGGCTTTTACGCGCGCTGGAAAGCGGAATTCGGCGCAAAAGCGTGGGCGCTGCTGGAAGCCGGCGTAGGCGAGCTGCTTTAAATTGTTTCCGGCACCATCGTAATCGCGCCGCACGGGCATTCGGTCGCGCACATGCCGCAACCTTTGCAGTAATCGTAATTGATCGCGAACCGCTGGCCCGGCCCGAGCTTGACGACTGCATTGTCAGGGCACACGCCATAGCAATTGTCGCACTCGAAACAGTTGCCGCACGACAGGCAGCGGCGCGCTTCGAACAACGCATTCGATTCGTCGAGCCCGCCCAAAACTTCGTCGAAGCTCGACTGCCGGCGCAGAATGTCGAGCACCGGCTGCACGGTCTGCGGCGCATCGGCGTAATACCAGGTATTGAGCAGATCGTAACGCGCGATCTCGTGCTTGGCCGGCGCCTTGTGCTCGCTGCCGCGCAGCCATGCGTCGATATTGCGCGCGGCTTTTTTGCCGTGCCCGACCGCCACGGTCACCGTGCGCTCCGACGGCACCATGTCGCCGCCGGCGAAGATGCCGGGGTAGCCCGTCATCATGTTGCGGTCGACTTTCACGGTGCCCTTTTCGATCGCGAGCCCCGGCACCTTGTCGAGCAGCGAGAGATCGACGTCCTGCCCGAGCGCCAGTATCAGCGTATCCGCTTCTATCGTCTCGAATTCACCGGTGGGCTGCGGGAAACCCTTCGCGTCGAGCACCATTTTTTCGACGGTAAAAGTCGTATCTTCGATCCGCGTGATCGTGTTGAGCCACTTGACCATGATGCCTTCGTCGAGCGCTTCCTGCAGCTCGAAATCGTGCGCCGGCATCTGCTCGCGCGTGCGCCGGTAGACGATCATCGCTTCGCTCGCACCGAGGCGCTTGGCTGTGCGCGCGACATCGAGCGCAGTGTTGCCGCCGCCGTAAACGACGACGCGGCGTCCGAGCTGCGGTTTTTCATCCGTTTCCATGCCGCGCAACACGCTCACCGCGTCGAGGATGCGGGTCGCATCACGCGCCGGAATGTCCGTGCGCTTCGCGACGTGTGCGCCGACGGCGAGAAAGGCGGCGTCAAATCCGCCGGCTTTCATCGTGTCGAGTATGTTGTCGACGCGCGTGTTGAGCTTCAACGTAATGCCCATGTCGAGAATGCGCTGAACTTCGGTATCGAGAACATCGCGTGGCAGCCGGTATTTCGGAATGCCGAAGCGCATCATGCCGCCGGCGAGCGGTCCCGCTTCGAATATTGTGACTTTATGGCCGAGCCGTGCGAGGTGGTACGCAGCGGAGAGCCCCGACGGCCCGGCGCCGACCACGAGCGCGTGCTTGCCCGACGGCGGCGCGGTGATTTCGAATTTCCAACCCTGCTTGCGCGCCTCGTCGCCGAGGAAGCGCTCGACGGCGTGGATGCTGACCGCCTCGTCGAGGCTCGCGCGGTTGCACGCGTTTTCGCACGGGTGGTAACACACGCGCCCCATCAATGCGGGCAACGGATTGTTCTTCACGAGTTCCTGCCACGCGCGATGATATTCGCCGCTTTCCGCGTAATAGAGCCAGCCTTGAATATCTTCGCCGGCCGGGCATGCGTTGTTGCAAGGCGGCAGCCGGTCGACATAGACCGGGCGGTCGTTGCGCCACGTCCCGGTATGGTTAGCGAGACTGGAACCCGGGTCGAGCGTGATTGCGAATGGTTTTTTCATGATTGCAGCCCGAACGTGCGCACGTTGCGGTCGGCGATGGCCTGGATCGCCGCGATCGTATGCACGTCAGGCTCCTTACCGAACAGGTGTGCGAAGCGACGCTGCAGCTTCAGGTATTCCTCGACCGGCACGCGCCGGCGCAATTGGTGACGCCCGGTGATTTCACCGTCCTCGGCCTCGAACAGTGGAAACAATCCGGACTCGACCGCCAGACGCGCGATCTTGATCGTATCTGCGGGCGCCGAGCCCCACCCAAGCGGGCACGGCACGTGTATGTGGATATAGCGCGATCCGCCGATTCCCATTGCGCGCATGACTTTGACTTCGAGATCGCGCAGGTTCGCCACCGAGGCCGTCGCGACATAAGGAATCTGGTGGGCCATGGCGATCAGCGGCACGTTCTTGCCGGTGCCGAACACGTTGCCCGGATGCTGCCCCACCGCCATCGTGGTGGCAGTGCGCGCGGCCGGCGGCGTCGCGCTCGAGCGCTGCACGCCGGTGTTCATGTAAGCTTCGTTGTCGTAACAGATGTAGAGCACGTCGTCGTTGCGCTCGAACATGCCCGACAGGCAACCGAAACCTATATCGGTGGTGCCGCCGTCACCGCCCTGCGCGATTACCTTGACGCCCGCCTTCCCCTTTACGCGCATCGCGGCTGCGACACCCGACGCGACCGCCGCGGCATTGCCGAACAGCGAATGCAGCCATGGAATCTGCCACGAAGTTTCGGGGTACGGCGTTGAGAAAACTTCCAGACAGCCGGTCGCATTGACCGCCATCACCTGGTTGCCGGTGGCCTGCATCGCAGCGTCGATCGCATAGCGCGCGCCCAGCGCCTCGCCGCAGCCCTGGCACGCGCGGTGGCCCGAGTTGAGTGAATTCGTACGCCGCATGTTCGCCTGCACCGTGCGTTCGGAACCAGCCAGCAGCCGGTTGCCGACCGTGAAGGTGCCGGCTTGATAAAATTTGACCGGTTGCATGCTCATGATTTCATCCTAGGCGATGCGCGCGACGGTTTGACCCAGGTCGCGCAAAATGTTTTCGGCGGTGGGCCCGGCGCGGCGTTGTTGTTTGCCGCGCGCGAGTTCGCGCTTGACGATGTCCCAGTCGAGATCGAGAAAATTCAACTCGTCGAGCTCGTCGCGCAGTGCCCGCCCGAACAACGTCAGCAGCGATTGCTTGGTAATGGCGCGGCCGCCGAGCCCCGCGATCACGGTATAGCCCTTCAACTGAATGCCCGAAAGAGACTTGCGGACACCGTCTGAAACGATGCCGCCGATGCCGACGGCGAGACATTTCTCAAGCACGACGACGCGCTTCGCCTTGCCGAGCGCAGCACGCACTTCGACGAGCGGAAACGGCCGGAACGAGCAGATCGACACGACGCCGATGCGGTGCCCGCCCGCCCTCGCTTCATCGACTGCATCCTTGACCGTGCCGACGAGCGAGCCCAATGCGACGACGATGGTCTCCGCGTCTTCGCAGCGGTAACTGCGGATGAGCCCGCCCGAGTCGCGGCCGAACTGCGCCCTGAATTCCGCGGCGAGTCGCGGGATCAACTCGAGCGCGCGCTCCTGCTTGTGATGTTGCAAATAGCGCACTTCCATGAATGCTTCGGGCCCCACCATTGCGCCGATCGATACCGGTTCGTTGCAATCCATGACCTGCACCGGCTCGAACGGCGGCAGATAGGTGTCGACCTGCGCCTGGTCCGGAATGTCGACGCGGTCGTAGGCGTGCGTGAGGATGAAACCGTCGACGCACACCATCACCGGACACGACAGCTCCTCGGCGAGGCGGAACGCCTGGATGTGCAGGTCGGCGGCTTCCTGGTTGGTTTCCGCGAAGAGCTGGATCCACCCCGCGTCGCGCAAGGCCATGCTGTCGGAGTGGTCGTTCCAGATATTGATCGGCGCACCGATCGCGCGATTGCCGATGGTCATCACGATGGGCAGGCCGAGGCCGGCGGCGTTGTAGACCGCTTCGGCCATGAACAATATGCCCTGGCTTGCGGTGGCGGTGTAGCTGCGCGCGCCGGCGGCGGATGCGCCGATGGCCACCGACAGCGCCGCGAACTCCGATTCGACGTTGATGAACTCGCAATTCTTGAGTTCGCCGTCTTTCACCATCTCGCCGAGTCCTTCGACTATGTGCGTTTGCGGCGTGATCGGATACGCGCAAATCACTTCCGGGCGGCACAACGCAACCGCCTGCGCGACCGCGAGCGAGCCTTCCATTTGCTTAAGCATGCACCGCTCCTGCATTGATGGCGGCCAGCGTGAGTTCGTAAGCAGCGCGCGCCGCCGCCACATTCGCTGCACCGACCTTGCCGGGAAACTTTTCCTGGATCGCCTTGGCGACCGATTCGAACTGCAACTCACCGCTGATCGCCGCAAATCCCCCGAGCAGCGCGGCGTTCGGCAACGGGCGGCCGACATGCTTCAACGCGAGTTCGGTGGCGGGCACCGTGCACAAATGGCGGTGATCGAAATTGCGCACGAATTCGCCGATGCCGAGTTCCTCGAAGGTACGCGTCGAATTGATCAGGATGTAACCGCCCGGCGACAATCCGCTGAAGAGATTGACCTGATGCAGCAGCGTCGGATCCTGGATGATCAGCGCGTCCGGCTGCAGCACCGGTTCGCGTGTGCGGATCTCCTTGTCATCGAAGCGGCAGAACGCCATCACCGGCGCGCCCATGCGCTCGGAACCAAAACTCGGAAACGCCTGCGCGTGACGCCCTTCGTCGAAAGCCGCGAGCGACAGCATTTCGGCCGCGGACACCACTCCTTGTCCGCCTCTGCCATGGATCCGCACCTGAAACATCATGTCGCGCCGCCCCTGATCGCCACGTTGTTAATAGTGCGGGTCATACATCTGCGCCTTTATGTGCTTCAACATGTCCGGCGCGGGCGGCGCGCCGGCGAGGCCGTTCTTGGCGGCGGTTTCGGCCACCGCATGCGCGATATGCAGCGATACTTCGCGGATCCGCGGCAGCGCGGGATACAGGCTGCCCTGCTCCAGATCGGATTCCGTTACAAGATGAGCGAGTGCGTGCGCGGCCGCCATGAACATGTCGTCCGTGATGTGGCGCGCACGGCTGACGATGCCGCCCAGACCGACCCCGGGGAAAATATAGGAGTTGTTGCCCTGGCGCGGCACGAACGTTTTGCCGTTGAGCTGCACCGGATCGAACGGGCTGCCGCAGGCGAACAGCGCCTTGCCATTGGTCCCGCGGTAGGCCTGCTCGGCATCGCATTCCGCTTTGGACGTCGGATTGGACAAAGCAAACACGATCGGCCGTTCGTTGAGTCGCGCCATTTCCTGCAGCACTTGCGGCGTGAACGATCCGCCGACCGCGGCAACGCCGATAATGCCCGTCGGTTTCAGCGCCTTGATCGCCGACAAAAAATCGCCGACCGGCGCGTGCTCGTGCGCGTACGGAATTTTTTGCGCCGGCAAATCGGTGCGGCTACTGACCACCAGCCCTTTCGAATCGACGAGCCAGCAGCGTTGGCGCGCCGCCGTTTCCGACAGGCCTTGCGCGACCATTGCGGAAGCGATGAGGTCCGCGATTCCGGTGGCGGCTTCGCCCGCGCCGAGAAACAGGATCTTCTGATCGGTCAGCTTCGCGCCCGTAATGCGCAACGCCGAGAAAATTCCGGCCAGCGCGACCGCCGCGGTGCCCTGGATATCGTCGTTGAACGTGCAGATGCGGCTGCGATACTTCTGCAGCAGGCGGAATGCATTGTGGTTGGCGAAGTCCTCGAACTGAATGAGAACGCCGGGGAACACCTTGTGCGCCGCGGTAATGAATTCCTCGATCAATTCGTCGTAGGGCGCGCCGGTGATGCGGTGCTGGCGCAAGCCGATATAAAACGAATCCTCAAGCAGCGCTTCATTGTTGGTGCCGACATCGATGGTGACCGGCAGGCACTGATTGGGATGCACGCCGGCGCAGGCGGTATACAGCGACAGCTTGCCGACCGGTATGCCCATGCCGTTGGCACCGAGATCGCCAAGTCCCAGAATGCGCTCGCCGTCGGTGACGACGATCAACTGCGCCGGATAGGGCCAGTTGCGCAACACCTGTTCCACCCGGCCGCGATCGTTGGCGCCGATGAAGATCCCGCGCGGGCGCTGGAATATGTGCCCGAACTTCTGGCATGCGAGCCCGACGGTCGGCGTGTAAACGAGCGGCTGCATTTCGTCGATGTTGTCGCACAGCACGCGAAAGAACAGCGCCTCGTTGCGGTCGTGCAGCGAATTCAGGGCGACGAATTTATCGAGCGGCTCGGCGAGCCTGCGCAAATTGATCAGCACGCGCGTGGCCTGCTCGTCCTGGCTCAATACATGCGGCGGCAGGAGCCCGCGCAGGCCGAGCGCGTCGCGCTCCTGCTCGGTGAACGCCGTTCCCCGGTTGAGCGTGGGATCCTGCAGCAACGCGAGCCCGTGCGGAGCCGCCTGCGAAATTTTGAGTACCTGCTGGCCTGGCATGGTCTATCTCCTCTTAAGGAATGACGGCACCGGCGACCCGCGAAAGCATTGCATCCAGCGCTTTCCATGGTGCGCGGTTTATGAAGAGTTATGCTAGAACGGCGGGCCGGAATCGAGTTGATCCAAATCAAGGTCGATTGAATCATCCGCACGCGCCGCACCGCCAAGTAAGGTATCATCGCGCGGTTTTCCATGATCCCCTGGGACCGCGGACGGACGCGGCGACATGCTTGCGATAAAACAACTGGAATGCGTGCGCGGCGAGCGCCGGCTGTTTGCGAATCTCAGCTTCGAAGCGGCGCCGCATACGCTGCTGGAAGTGCGCGGCCCCAACGGCAGCGGTAAAACGAGCCTGTTGCGCAACCTGTGCGGTCTGCTCCCGCCCGCCGCCGGCACCATAAGCTGGCGCGGCAACGATATCCACACGGACGCCGACGACTACCGCTCTCATTTGACCTACCTCGGGCACTTGAGCGGCGTGAAAGACGAACTCACCGCCACCGAAAATCTGCGGCTGTCGGCGAGTTCCGGCGGACTGCCCGCCGATGCCGACGCTATCGACGCCGCGCTGCACAAACTCGGTATCCGCGATTTTCGCCACCTGCCCTGCAAAGCGCTGTCGCAGGGACAGCGCCGCCGCGTCGCACTGGCGCGACTGTGCCTCTCCGCCACGCGCGAATTGTGGATACTCGACGAACCCTTCACTGCACTCGATGTCGCCGCGCTCGCGGTCATCAAGGAACTGGTCGAATCGCACCTGGACCGCGGCGGCATCGTAGTTCTGACCACCCACCAGGAAGTTGCGATCGAAGCGCGCATGACGCGGCGGGTGGACCTCGGGCAATGAACGCGCCGCGCCTGATCGATGCGCTGTTGGCGGTCGCCAGCCGCGATCTGCTGACGGCTCTGCGTCATCGTGCCGACCTGCTGACGACGCTGATCTTCTTTGCGATCGTCGCGAGTCTGTTTCCGCTCGGCGTCGGTTCGGAGACGGCGTTGTTGCGATTGATGGGCCCCGGCGTCGTCTGGGTCGCGGCTTTGCTCGCCTCCATGCTGGCCCTGGCGCGCCTCTTCGCCGGCGACTATGCGGACGGCACGCTCGAGCAGCTTGCGCTCTCGCCCCATCCATTGACGATGCTGGTGCTGGCGAAGATCGCCGCGCATTGGCTCGCCTCGGGGCTGCCGCTCGTCATCATCGCGCCGCTGCTGGGCCTGCAATTCGATTTGAATGCCGATGCGCAGCTCGTTCTGCTAGCATCGCTGCTGCTGGGCACGCCGACGCTGAGCCTGATCGGCGCGGTCGGCGCGGCGCTTACGCTGGGCGTGCGCGGCGGCGGCGCGCTGCTGTCGCTGCTCGTGCTGCCCCTGTACGTGCCGGTGCTGATATTCGGCGCCGGCGCGGTCGAAGCGACCGCCTCCGGGTTGGGCGCGACCGCGCACCTGTCGCTGCTCGGCGCGCTGCTGCTGGTCGCACTGGTTTTCGCACCGTGGGCAACCGCGGTGTCCGTTCGCATAGCAGTCGAATAAACGAATTAACGGTAACGCCCACATGACAATCAACTGGTTCAAGTATTCGTCGCCGGCAAGCTTCTATCCGCTCGCGGGCAGGTTTATCCCGTGGTTCTTTGCGGCCGCGGCATTGCTCGCAATCGGCGGGCTTTACATCAGCTTTTTCCTCGCGCCCACCGACGCTCAGCAAGGCGAAGCGTACCGCATCATTTTCATCCACGTACCTGCTGCATGGATGTCGATGTTCCTATACATCGTGATGGCGATGTGGGCCGGCGTCGGCCTCGCTTTCAATACGCGCTTGTCCTCGATGGTGGCGTCGGCGCTTGCGCCCACCGGAGCAATGATGACTTTTGTCGCTCTATGGACGGGGTCGCTATGGGGCAAACCGATGTGGGGCACGTGGTGGGTCTGGGACGCGCGCCTGACGTCGGAGCTTATCCTGCTGTTCCTCTACTTCGGATTCATGTCGCTGCAGGCCGCGATCGACGATCCACGCCGCGCGGACAAGGCCGGCGCCGTGATCGCACTCGTGGGCGTCATCAATGTGCCGATCATTTATTTCTCGGTCAAATGGTGGAACACCCTGCATCAGGGCGCGTCTGTAAGTCTCATGAAAAGCCCGACCATGGCCAGGACGATGCTGCTCGGCATGCTCGTGATGGCGCTCGCATTCTGGATGTACAGCATTGCCGCGATGCTCATGCGCCTGCGGTCCATCATCCTGGAGCGCGAGCGCAACAGCGACTGGGTCAAGGGACTTAAGGAGCGACTATCATGAACTGGAGCAGCGCAGCGGAGTTTTTCGCGATGGGCGGTTATGCCGGCTTCATCTGGGGATCGTTCGGCGTGACGGCAGCTTGCATCGCGCTGGAAATCGTCGTTCTCGGCGCGCGGCATCGCCGCGCGTTACGCGCGTTGCCGCGCACTGATTCGCCTCCCAACCCGGGATAATTCAGCGGCCCGCGCGCATCCGCGTGCGCTCAATTGCCATCGCGAGTTCGTCGCGGGCCGGCGTTTCCGCCGGCAATATCGACAGCAGTTCCTCCCAATAGCGCAGCGCGGCGGCGAAGTCGCCCGCCTCGATTTCGGCGCTGCCCGCCATTTCAAGAGCGCGCGGATCCCGCCTGTTCAACGCGAGGGCGTGATCGATCAGTTCGCGCGGCTTGCCAGCCAATCGACCGCCGTTCTCCATGGCCACCGCGTCCGCATATTCGCACCACACCAGCGGATCGCGCGCAACTTTCCCCGGCAACGCGACTGCACTCGCGTACGCCGCGCCCGCCCCGGCGTAGTCGCCGCGCGAAAATCTGAGCCGCGCGAAAATCGCCCACGCGCGCGCATCGCGCGGATATTTTTTCAGATGCGCGGCCAGCGCCGGCACGAGATCGGACTTCGAAAGTAGTTCACTGATGGACGCGGCGACCGTGGCCGCCTCGCCCATCGGCGCGGCATCCTCACGCCATGGCTGCGCAACCAGCAACGACACGGCCGCTATCGCAGCAACCGACAGCGCCGCAATACGGCCTTTGTACGCCGAGGTCCATATCCGCGAAGCCGGAAGCTGAACACTGCCTTCTGTCAGGTTGACGTCCACTCAGCGCGGGGTGACCAGTGTCGTCTTGGCGGGCGCGCTGCGTTTGGCCTTGATCGCGTCATCGAGGATCTTGATGCCTTCCTGCGCGAGCACCATCGAGCGGTTCAGCGAATCTTTCGCCTGGTCGGTATTGTGGAACGCGGCGCCATTGGCGGCGGTCCACCATTCCCAGTGCGCATGCGCTTCATCGTGCTTGCGCCGCGCGTCCTTCAATACCGCTTCGTCGACACCCACCGCATTCGCTTCGCCAAACTTGTCTACCAGCTGCACGAGCCAGAATTCGGCCTTGCGGGTCTTGCCCTGGATATGCGCGTAAGTGGAATCGATCACGTAACGCGCCTTGGTTTCGTCCCAGCCCGCATGACAGCGCAGGCACGTTTCTTTCAGGTAATTCTTCGGACTCGTCTGCCAGTGCGAGGTGTAAATCTTCCTGGTTTTCGGATCCGTCACTTTCGGCATGTGGCAGTCGTTGCAGCCGACA